>Ga0129333_10001527_pt1 | contig 21017 bp, 10 predicted proteins | sample CPB6_08_DNA_FD_94474 | JGI IMG/M metagenome (GOLD analysis project Ga0129333, IMG submission 94474) | Freshwater to marine salinity gradient microbial communities from Chesapeake Bay, USA - CPBay_Sum_0.6_0.8_DNA | ecosystem: Environmental > Aquatic > Marine > Coastal | place: USA: Chesapeake... | reverse complement strand
TCATGCGATACGACAACACGGCGAACACGGTTACAATTGCTGCCTACGAAGGCAATATTCGTGTGACTGCTGCAGTCAGCTCTATTCTGAACACGCAGTATGGGACTGTTGATTACACGGCATGTTCTACTTTCGACGGTACTACGACCGACACGATTTGGATAGGCAGGTAAATTATGGGTTACGATGACAAAAACTCGTTTTCTTTTGGGGATGGTAATCCACGTCCTGATTTCACAGTACAGGTTCCACCTAAACCTAAATTCAATCCTTACGACATTCAAATGGGGGACGCTTATGCTCCTGCACATTCAGAAAATTGGGGAGCTATAGATCGCCGTGGACCGGGTCTATCAATAGGACCCGGATTGATGCCTAAAAACATTGGGTCTTTTATTGGTAAAGCAGGCCTCGGGAAAGCTGGAATGTTCGGTGTTCCGTATTTGGGCACTGCACTCGCAATTGGAGGCGCTCTTGGCCTAGGCAAGCTGTTCGGGCGACGCAGGGGGCCAAGCCAACAGCAGATTGCCATGGACAACCTGTCTAGGCAGATGGAAGGCCAGTCTCAAGCAATGGCTGGCTACCTTGGTGGTCTTGGTCGGTCGATGACCACAAGCGGTCTTGCTGCACGTGACCTAGGGCGTTCACGTGCGCTGTCCGCTCTTACAGACCCAAACATTCGCCGCATGCAGGAGGCTAGCCTTGCAAGCAACCTTGGCAGTCAGCGTGCTGCTATTGGCCCCATGGTTGGCATGCTTGGCGGTGGTCTTGCTGGATCTCGCTATGCGCGTGGCATGAGCCAGTTTGATCCTGCGATGGCACAAGGCCTTGTTGGTATTGGCCAGAATGCTCTTGCCAATCGTGCTCAAGCAGGAAACATGCTTGCCGGGTATGGACAGCAGGATATTGGACAAGGTCTTGGTCTTGAGCAGGCTGGACATCAGCTTGGTCAAGGAGGTCAGGCGCAGCGTATGGCATACATGCGAGACAGACAGAATTTTGATGCACAGCAAGCAGCGCGACGTCAAGGAATGCTTGCACAAGTGGCTGGTCTTGCTGCTCGTGGTGCCACCGGTGGACTCTTTGGATAATAAGCAATGAACGACTTTCTGCCTATTCTGAGCGGTTTGGCTGGCGGGGCAATGCAAGGCCTCGTTGATAAACGTGCGCGTGAACTAAAAGCCGCCGCTCTTCAGCGTCAGAAAGATGCCGACGCAGCCACGAAAGCATATCGAGATGAAATGCTTGGCATAGCAAAAAAAAGGATCGGTCTTGCAGAAAGCGATGACGTCACTGATACGTATAACAAAGAACTAAATAGAATTCTGGACACAGCTAAATATTTTGGCAATCAGGCAACAGGTGCTATAAGGGACGTATACAACCCAAATCTTTTTGGCCGTGGCGAAAACATGTTGACAAAGTTCAACCAGCTTAGAGCCGGGTCACAACAAAAAGTACAAGCTATGATTGCGGATCTTTTGAATTTGGGTATGACTCCGCAACAGGCTATTGGTAGGATAGCCCCATTTATTCCTTTTGAACTTTTGCCTACAGTTAGTGAAAAGGGAGATTTTGAATATCAACCAATTACTGTAGAGCGTGCGCCTCAGCAAATTCTTGCTCCAATAGAAAAGCAATACGATGAATTGCAAAAATCAATCAGCGCGTTGACTCCTGAAGAAGCTCAGTCCGCGCTTGCTGGATCGCAAGGAGCAGCTTTTCGTGCAAATGCGATGCTGGGCATTGGTGAAGACCAAGCGCGTATGCGTTATCCAATGGCGTTTTCAAGCAAAGTTAAACAGCCAATTTTTGCACCATCTTTTGCCGAAGGTGGTGTTACTAATCCAGCGGCTAAGGCCATTCTTCAAAGTCAATTTGACTTGCCTCAAAGTGCAAATATAGCGCATGAACTTGGAATAGAAGATTTGGCATCTCAAATATTTAAAACGCAACCAGAATTTTTAACAGAAGCACAACGGAATACAGCTCGTGAGTTCGCAAGAAACCCTGATCTTAATAAGACTTGGAATCAAGAACTCATGAAGTCTGTTCGTCCCGGAACTGCTGGTTTCAAGTTGTTGCAAACAGCAATGACTGGTGGTGTCGAGCCTGTTGGCGAACAGGAGATTGATTTCTACCCTGCAGAACAAGCAAGTCCAGTCGATCTTGCTAAACGACGCCTACTTGGAGCAAATGTTGGAATTGCGGAACAGAGGCTGCGTGAAATGCCTACGCGTTTGGCAATTTTGCAACGTATGTCTAATTTGCGTGAATCTATGATGCGATGGTCGGCTGCATTTAATACGAAAAAGTTTAATTATCAAAAAGGTCAGGATGAATTTGACAACAAGATCAAACAAGCTGTTTTTGGTTTGAGCGCAGACAAGTTTAAAGCAGATAATGCAAAAGGAGTTTTTGAGCTTGCTTCTAGCGAATTGGCGAATGCGCAGAAAGAGCTGGAAGATGCTGGCAGTAAACTAACATCAGTAAGCAGAGGCGCTCAGCTCATGCAGCTAATTATAGATGACCCAGAAATAAAAAGGCTTACAGAAAAACTAGCTGCTTCTGGACCTAGCAGCCTTACCAGAGACGAGAGGGCAAAGCTTGCTAACAGTGGTTTTAATCAAGCCCAGCATGGTGCTCTGATGATTAGATACAGCAAGGCTCTTCGAAGAAAAGATTTAGCTCGGCAAATGTCTCAACAGGCAAATGAATTTTATAAGGCAGTAGCAGCTCCCGGATTTACAGGGTCTCCGATTACTCCGTCTGTTGATTACGAAGATCCACTCTTGTGGTTTGGTGCTCCAGCTACTACAGCTGCGCCTACGACTGCTCCTGCAGTGAGTGTTCCGACAGGTAGCAGGGTGACAATCCCGGGCGTGCCCGGATTGCCTGTTCCTACATCTGGTCTAGGCGGTGGTCGTCCGTAGGTCATGTAAAATAGGAAGTAATTATGGCTGACAGTAGCACACCTCTGATTGACCGGCTTGGTCTAACTCGGGATCGAACAAAATCCCTTCAGACTATCAAATCCAAAGTAGACGAAAGTCTTATGTTTGGGGTCAATGACCTCAAAGTGCTTGTTGGCGAGTTGTCATCGCTTTCAGTCACGGATCTAGCCACAAGAACTGGTCTTACAAGAGGTGATGTAGAACAGCTAAAATTGCGTAATCAGCGCAATGTGAAGTTTGCTCTCGATAAACATCCTGAAAAATTTGCGTACAACTTCCTATATCCTAGCAAGTCTGCTGCTCAAGCTGCGCGTGGTAGGCGCAAGGCAGAAATTGAAACTGAACTAAAGCCACGTCAGGAACAACAGCGTCAGCGTGAAGTTCGTGGTCCACTCGGTGATTTTCTTGCCGCAGGTCGTGGTGCCCTGCGTGGGTTTACGGCTGATACGACTGCGCTGGGGCTGCAACAACGTGGTCTTGATCCGATGCTTGCTTACACAGGCGTCGAAATGGAAGATCCTGCCTATCAGTTTGGCAGTCAGTTTGGCTATGGTTATGGTCAAACTCTTTTCCCAAGTGCTGCTTCTGTTCCGGGAAATATTGTTGGCGCTGGTGTCGGATCGTCATTGCTTGGTGCTGGCGCTGGCCTTCTTGGGCTTGGCCCTGTTGGAGTTGGCCTTGCGCGTGGAGTTGGTGCTCTAGCTGGTGGTTTTGGCGGTGCTATGGGGACTGGCTACATAGGCCAGAAATTGATGCCATCTGCGCGTCTTGACCCTAGGATTCTTGGCACTGCTCAGCAAACCATGGGTGGACCAGCGCAATACCTAGGTCAAATGGCAGGGCAACTGTCGGTTTATTCGCCATTGCAACAAACTCCCACAGGTCGCTTGTCTGCGTTTGAAGGCACTGGCATGCGTGGTTTTGTGGGCAAGGCAATGCGCCGTGGTTTGGGTGAAGCTATTGCCGATCCTGAGTCTGTTGGTGCACCTATTGATCTTGCTTCGCGTGCTGCCGAAGTTGTACGAGGCATTACCGATAGGGAAGAATCAAATAGGAATGCACGCATAGCATTCATGTCTGTAAATGGACGCGCACCAGAAAATGAAGATGAACTAATTCCGTTTGGATTCAAAACAAATGCGCAAGCCATGACTGAAATGGCTTCAAATGCGTTGCTTTCAGGAATTACTCGTGGTGGTAAATTTCTTGGAGGCATCTCTGGAATTCCTGAGGGTGGCCAGCCTGCCACTGCGCCTACATCTCTTCCAGCTTCTATTGCTCCGAATGCTGCTCCTGTTTCTTCCGTTTCTGCTGCGCGTTCTGCAAACGCACTACCAAACCCGGGGAATGCGTTCACATTCCCAACATTGGTTCAGCGTGCAGGTGGTGCAATTCCTCATACTGTATCTTTCAACATAAAGCCCGGATCTCCGACTGTTCCTACTGCCGCCAATGTAACCCCCGCCATTGGATGGGGGACGACGCAGCTTCGCAACAGTTTCAATGGCGCGCTGTCATCTGGACGCATTACGTTTGCTGACAACGAAGGCAACAAATCTGTTCGTGGAATCGACCCGAATGGGAACTTCATTATCGAGGTTGTTCCACCGACAGGCCTTCCGTCTGTGCAGATTGTTGGATTTGGAAGTCTTCCTGCCGACGTTGCTTCCAAGCTTCAAGACGCTGCAAGCAAGGCTGGAGTCAAGAACAATCAAGGCAAGGTTGATTACCTAGATCTTAAAAGCCTGTCTGGGCAAACTGGCACTTACTCCGTAAATTACGATGCAAGCCAGTTCCCTGATGCAAGCATTTACGATCACGCCATCAAGATAAATGGTACGGCTGTCAGCGTTAATGTCCAAAGCATCAACGGAGATCAAGCCACAGTACAGACCCCTTCAGGTCTTCGTATTACCCTTCCTGTGGCTGGCGTCGTTCCTAAAAACACCACTGCGACAGGCCCAAAGGTATCTCCAAAGATTAGTCCTTTTGATCCGGCTGGAATGGTTGACTCCAACAACAACCCAGTCATTGTAAAGGTTGGAAAAGACAACTTTGTTGTCTCGCCTGAGTCTAGGGCAGCATATAACAACGCTCCGGATGAAGCATCTCGCCTTCAATCATTCAATCAAGGCTACATCGATGCTAGCGCTGGGCTTGATGATGCAACTGCTGGTTCTTATGTTGGGTCCATTGTTGATCTTGGATCACTCTTCCGTCCGTCTAAATCAGGTAAAAGCAAAACTGGAGTAAACAACCACTACGCGGTTGTTACGGATGTATCCAAGATCAAAATCAATGGTCAGGATGCTTATATCGCTCAAGTTCAAAGCATAACTAATCCTTTGATGACACCGGTGTTTGCACCGATGTCTGTAGTTAGGCCAATCCAGCCTGCTGCGCGTACTCGATCACTTACACCTCTTCCTTCCCAGCCCGCGCCTACGCAACCTACTCAACCTGTTCCTGCTCCTCAGCCTGCCTTTCAACCCAACCCTCCTGCTACCCCTACTGCTACCCCTCCTGCTACCCCTCCTGCTACCCCTACTGCGCAGAGATTAAATATAGAAGCACTGCTGGATCGATTCGATGCCATTAACCAGCAGTTGGATTGGGATAACAATCCAACTCCAGAACAAGACGCTGAAATTGGAAAAATTCGAAAACAACTCGAGGCACTTGGCGTTTCAGATGACGAAATTTCTTTGGGGCTAAAAGCACGAGCCGACCAACGAAAATTGTCAGCTGCTTCAGGTAATGCAAATGTAACGCCTGCTGGACAGGCCCCTAAGCAGCCTGCTACGCAAACCACTCAGACTGCGCCTACTCAGCCCACTCAGACTGCGCAGGGACCAACTAAAGAACAACTGCTGGATCAATTGGATGTCATTGCCCAGCAACTTGATTCCAATCCAAATACAGCACTAGCCGGTGAATTTGACAAAATTCGAAAACAACTTCTGGCACTTGGCGTTCAAAATGGCGAAATTCTTAATGAGCTCAATGCACGAGCCGAACAACGAAAATTGGCAAGTGTTTCAGGTAATGCAAATGTAACGCCTGCTGGGCAGGCGTCTACGCAGCCTGCTACGCAACCTACTCAAACTGCTCCCACCCAGACTGCGCCTACTCAAGTAACTCCTAATATTGACGTAAGCACAATGGGAATGCAGGCGTTGCTGAAACTAAAAGCAAAGCTTGAAAGCTACAAGCGTCCTAACGCTCAGCACAAGGCAAATCTAAAAGCTGTAGACGACCGTATTGCTGCCATTCAACAAGAACAGAAGGAATATCAAAAAAATGCTTCTCAAAACCGAGAGCGTAATTTTAAAGATCCTGTATCCAAAATGTCGGATGAACGGCTTGAAGAAGTTTTGAAATTTTTTCAGAACGAAGCAATGCTCAGAGCTTTCTTTGGAGAAGATGCCACTGAATCGATTAATCGATACAAAGAAATAGAACAGGAGATTGCGCGTCGAGCTAGTGCTAAAGGCACCCCCAACCAACAGGGTGCTACGGCACCCACCGCAACCACACAGGCTGCCACTGAACCTGCGCAGCCTAAACCGGCGCAACAACAGCAACCACAGAGTAACGTTCTTCTTCCAGAAGATTTCGAACATCCTTACGACGAGCAATTTAAAGATATTGCAAAGGATGAGGACCTGCCTGCTGAAATGCGCAGTGCAGAACGAGGTGGGGAAACGTTTGCCTATCGTCGTCAAACTGCTGGCGAAGAGATGGAACCGGGAGGTTCTGGGCATTTTTCTGCCATCCCACGGCAGATGTGGTCAGGATTCAAGCGTTTCGCTGGTTTCTTCAGATTCAAAGGCAAAGATATCGGAATCGATATCGGAGACTTGGATTTTGAAGTTGACCTTGGAACCGGAATTTCAAGCCGAGAGGATTTCAAGGCGCGTCTTGTCGACGTGTATGGTCAGTCGGACGCGCAAGCAGAAGCTTTGTCGCAATGGGTTGATCGCTGGGCTCTTGCTTGGGCTCGTGAGATGATGCGTATCAGTGGTGTTCGCACGATGGATACATATCGTGCAGCACGCATCAAAAGCGACCCTGCCATTCAATGGAAAAAAGACGCCAGTGGAAATCTTATAATTCCTAAAAACGAGGAATGGAAGCAGTATTTCTTCGAACAACAAGCACCTCGAACGGATCAAAAAACCGTAGAGATGATGCACAGGCTTGTGCGCTATTTCTATGGGAATCGGCTTGGAAATATCTCAGCCTTGTCCACGCCCGTTATGGGCTCACCCGGATTTACGCAAGGTTTTTATAATCATCAGAATGACGTGATGAACATTGCGTTTGCTCTGAAGGGACAAGGGAATTTTGCGGCACAAGTTCACGAAGTGAACCATCTGCTTGTACGGTCCTTGTATGGACCTATGTACCATCAACTTGTTTCTCGAATGCTATCCCTGCAGGATTACAAAACTGGCCAAACTATTCTAGAAATTGATCCTAGTGCAGAAGAACGTATTGTTACGGCGTTGACGCTTAGCCTGTTGAAGGGGAAAAGTGGAACGCCGTTTGCTGAATCTTACGAGATTGGTGGAACGGTCAACGATCCGTTCCTAGGAAAACTTTTTGGTGATCTCGGCTCTCTTCTCCTTGAAGCTGCAAATAAAACAGATGACGATTACCAAAAAATTACTAAACACAAAGGGTGGAAGATTCCTATAACTAATTCCGATAGGAATGCCATTTTTGGGAAAGGTGCTGTAATACCCGCTGGAACGACATTGATTGTTGAAGATTCGGAAGGAGTAGAACGATTCTTTGTCGTGTCGGAAAGGTTTATGAATCAGAGTGGCGATATACGTGCCATTTATGGTCGATTTGAAGGTCAGGATCCTAACTCAAAGGCAGACAGCATCAGGCCTGAGGAAGTAGTTGCATTCGGCGAAAGTTTCGCTACAATTGGAACTCCTTATAATGGAGAGCACTTGTCCGATCATGCGCAACAACTTATTGCAAAATGGTTGGGTCACTGGTCCGACTTCCAAAATGAACTCTTTGACACTGTAAATATAGGAGCACCTAAAGAGGAAGAATTTAATCCTGTTGGCGCTATAAATCTTGCACGTGGAACTGTTGGATACCAATGGTGGCAAAACGCGGATTATTACAGGGCGCACATTGGTAAAGGTCAGGAAGAGTTTTCCGACAATAGGGTTCGAGGGCGTTTCCGATACACTCATTTTGGATGGCTTGACAGCAATCCAAGAGATCAAAATCCTAATCCTGCAGGATATGAAGCGTATCGTTCATTCGACGATATACGCGACTGGGAATGGAATCAAGCTGCAAAAATAGCGTTCTCAAGTGGAACCCCTCCTAACGATCCGCAAGTTACGGCTCAGGTAAAAGCTGCATCCGAGCCGACAGAATCAAAGGGTGTTCCGCGCAGTACCAATGGTAGTTCCGCGTTCATGTCAACATTGGTCACCCCTGAAGGAGAGGGTGACGATAAAGAACAGGGCCTTCCTGAATCTGTCGTTAGCGCGTTCCTCTCTCCTGAAGGCCACGTAAAACAAGAGATTGAAGATGCTGCTGATGAAGTAAAGCTCAAGGATATTACGGAGCAACTCCTCGCTGTTGGCGTTGATCGGTATATTCTGCAACGTGCTGATAATCGCAACGACAATCAACTGATTCAGCGAATCATGGCATTGCCGTTGACTGGTATTGCGGTTCGTCAAAAATATAACGACCAATTTTCCAACATGGAAGAAGCCCTTAGGGTTCAGGTTGGTTGGCCGTATTATATTGGTGGCCTTGACAAAGCTGAAATCAGCCGTCAAGTTTTTTCGATTGACCCAGAACTTGATCGTGCTATTGAAAACAACACAGCACGTCTTTTTGGTTCTTACATGGGTGGCATTCTTGGATGGCAAGAAACCCGTGTAAAACGGAATGAAAAAGGCGAAATTGTTTACAAGGTAAAACTTGATGAACAAGGTAATCCGCAAACCGATGCGGAGGGAAAACCTGTATACGAGAAAACATGGGATGGCAAAAAAATTGCAGAAAGGGAGTTCGAACCAGTTGAGGATGCAATTCGGTACGGAAAATACACTATAAGACCCAAACGCCAAGTACATTTAGAAACCAGAGACGTTGAGCCGTACCAAACAAGGATGCCTTCTGGTCAAAGATCGGAAGACATGCGAAATGCGTTTTGGGACAACATTCAATCTGAATTGTCTATAACACTTTCCAACATTTCCGTTGAAGATGTTCAGGAAATAGTTGTTGCGAAGGACGGAAAAGAGACAACTGTTACCAATAAACAAATGGTAATGTGGGTAACTACTCCTAGTGGATACTCTTATAAACGTTATGTGACTCCTGAGTTTGTTGCGCAGCAATTGAGGCTTGCAGTTGCCCGAGGTGCTCAAAAGGGAGCATTGGAATACAGGGTCAAGGAATATGGCGTTCCGAAACCTCAGTCTGTTGACACTGTAATTGGACAAATTGCAAAAGCGCAGAATATGGATCAGGCGTATATCGAATACGCCAAATCTGAAGCAACCAGTCAAGCGGACAGGAATGCTGTTGATTCAAACGATTTCCTTCGACGCATGCGAATACGTACCGCTTACAATTCTTGGATTCGCATGAAATCCAACAATTGGGTTACTTTGGATCAGCTAAACGCAAGCCATTTGGAAATTGGCAAAGGCAATCAGCTGGCGACTGTAAAAAAGATACTTGCAAAGTATCTAGATATGTCCGGCGGCGACGTCAATGAACTTTCGCGGATGATTGTTTCGGACCACAGGCTGCGAGTTGTTCATTCGATTCATCACACTGCAGGCAATTTGGGCGAAACGCTTATGCGCGTTCGCAATGGCAATATAGAGATTGCCAATATAAACAACGGAGTTGTTGAAAGTCGAGCCGTCAAGAATAAAGCGATTGATCAACTGGACGAGTATGAGCGTACGCAGGCGTTGAATGCACTGTCTTACGCCGTATCCATTGATTCTGAAATGGAACTTGGACGTGATGCAGTTGATGTCAGGGACGCTTACCAAGACATCATTGACATCGCGACAAAGGAAAAGCCTAAGGACGAGATTGAATTCAAGGAAAAGTCTCGAGCCATCAGGCAAGCTCTCGTAAGTGTTTCCTCCAACGATTTCACAATGGGACTCGAAGGGGAATACGAAGTTTCCGGTATGCCTTCGTTTGTTGCTCGTCTGGATCGCCTTCATTCGGAATTGGAATTTGATGGCGTTCCTACCGAAACCATGGGAGGTGTACTTCAAGGCGCCAAGGATTTCTCAAACCTCTTGTCCAATATCGACCAGTACAAGCAAGAGATACAAGACACTCTTGACGCAATTAGCGTTGCCATCGCTAAGAAAAACAAAGGTGAAGCACTTACTCAAAACGAAGAAATTCTTGTAGAAAACCCGTCGCTGCAAAGGCAGTTGTGTCAGAGGGAAACGCAAGCGCTTGATAAGCTTGCCAACTATATTCGAGACGAACGTATAGAAGTTGCAAAGCAAGCGCAGATTGATGCCAAGAACGCAGGCATTTTGCTTGATGGAATGTTTGGAGATTTTGATAAAGATCAAAAGCCAATACAGATTGAGTCCATTGAAATGCTTGACGAGATCGTTTCGGAAGTAGCTCTTGGCGCTGAAAATTTCTCTGAATGGGCAGCTTCTCAATATATTGCAGCAGAACAAGGTGATGTCAATCTAATTTGGCAAGCTGTGTCTTATCTGCAAGAAAACAACATCCCTGCTCCTGATATGAGTAATGCAGCGGCAGTAAAGCAATACTTCAAAGATCGTTACAATGCATTCTCCATAGCTGCCAAGATGCTTTCGCGCCCGGATGGAATTGGCACAATATCCGAAACCATCAATCCTTTGTTTGCAGAACTTTCTCCTGAACTCACGCTGAGGGAAATGGCTGCTGGAATGATGCGAATGATTGCAAGGGCTCGTGGGGAAGAAAACCTTGTGTCCACTGAAAAGTTGCTTGGTCAGATCAAAGATGAGGAAAGGGAAGCATTCACAATCAAGTGCAATCGTATCGAGACAGAGAAGATGTATTCAGGTTTGAATCCTGAATCAGCAGAATCTCGAGCACTTGATTTTATTCGAGCATCTGTATTCGGTCAGAAGGATTCTGTCTTCAAACTTACAGAGCTTGGTAGTTTGGTAGGACTGAAGCATGCAAGCATTGCTGAGCGCATGTATGCGGTGTTTGACCTGATGATGGCAGACCCAAAGGATCCTAGGCTTGAAAAGATCAACAAGGATCCAAATGCAAGCAAGCAATTTGGTGCATTGAAGATTCAACTGCGTGGTGTGTTGAAGGATCCTTCTGATATATGGCCGATTATCAACAGGATCGGCAGCGCCTGTGTTATTACTCCCACTAACTTCAAAAAGGCTTCGTGGAGTGGAGAACGCTTTGTCAGTGTTGATAAGAACATTGGCAACACAAAGGACTGGGCGAATCTTATCAAGCCTGATGTCGTGAAAAGGGCTGTTGTTACAAAGCTGTCGTACAACCAGATTCTTGGAAGCATCAACAAGCCTATGTATGATCGTATTGAATCAATACGAAAAGACACAAACCTTACCACTGAGCAAAAACTCAAGCGTACTGCGATTCAACAGAACATGATCCGGACTGTTCTTTCGGATTCCGAAATTGCATCCCTTGTTGCGCTTGACACCCATCTTACTGACGTTCAACGAGCGGTTCGATTCAGGGAGTTGGTTAATGGACGAGATGAATCTATTCGGTCTTCCATTAATCAACACCTGAAGAAAGAAGCCGAAGTTCAAACGGCTTCGACAATTCGGGATTACAACGCGGCTATGGACCAAATGAACCTTAGCCGCGAAGAACGACTTGCCTGTATGGGTTCGCTTATCCGGGCCATGAGTAGGCAGCACCTCAACAATGTTGTTGACTTTACTGTTGCGAACGGAAAATTGCCGACTCCGGACGACTTGAAAGAAATGGTTGCCAGCGGCGTAAAAATGGAGAAGTTGGAAAGGGAGCTAAAAGACGCACAAGCAGTAGTGCGTGAATTTGGGCTCGAGATGCTCGTCAACGGAGCCGTGGGAGCACGTATCCGCGTATCCGAAATTGCGTCCGACCAGATTCAGGCTGACGTGACAGGGATCACTTTTGCGCATGATCCAAATCACAAGGCAGCTTCGATGGCAATGATTGACGGTATGGCTGCTAGGTCTGTGAAGGCACAGATAGATTTGTTGTCAACCGAGCGTGTAATTGATGCATTCGATGACGTCGAAGTTGCAAAGTCATTGGATGTTCAGCGGCAAATAGAGTTGCTTAAGGGGACCAAGCTTTCTGAGCTTATCTTTGCAGACAAGGTGAAGACCGTAGGTCGCAGCGATACTCCGGGCATTGCGCGTGGAGCACGGTCTGTCCCTGCGTATCCGGGCAAGGATCTCGCAAAGCGTGTATTTGTCGCGACAGCAAAAGCCATGTCGGGAATCTTTGATGCCATTGGTGCTGGCGACAACTTCGATGTGTTTGCCAAGAGCACGACACTGGCAGGACTTGACCCCAAGGCGCTGGTTGCAATGCTTGGTACGATTCGTTCGCCTGAGGCAGAAGCGAACGACAAATCACTTCCTAATGAAACTCGAAAGGTTCGTGTCGCATTGGCCAAAGTGGTTGATGCATTTGCTGATACTGTCGTCAAGTCCAATGTTCGTGTGATCGAATCTCTGAATGATGTTTCCCTAGACGAATACGATTACGTCTTGAGGAATTCCGACAGCCGTATTGTCGATGTAATGAGCGGCAACCGTCGTGTGTATCAGATTGACTACGTAAATGCGCGAGTCAAGGAATACAGCCCTGATGGATTGCAGCATCGCTATGTGACAGGCGAGTCTGCAGGTGCTTGGACCAGCATCGACCTCAATCCGTTGCCTCCGCTAAACAGGGCCGAGGTTGCCATGATGAACCTGATCATGGATGGCATGCCTAGCGACATGTCGATGGAAGCATCGACGCAAATACGTGCACGCGTTTCCGAAGCCATCCACTCGTACGATGGGCTTCGAACCGTTCCCGCAGTTTATTGGAGTGGCCGAAACAGGATTCACAACACTAGCGTGAACACCAACGAGCCGATGTTCCATGCTCGAAGCATCATGGATGATGCAGCTCAGGTCGCTGAAAAGTTTGGCGTGTTGTCGAAAGAGGCTGTTGACAACATTGTTCTTCCTGTCATTAGCGCATGGAAAAATCCTGACAGGAACAACGTAATCCGGCTTCGAGTTGACAACAACAACCTTCCGTATTTCGACGGCGAAGGATACACCGTCTACGATAAATCCGGAAACAGGTCTCAGGTATATGCACGACTTATCGCTGCTGGCCTGTCCCCTGAAAAAGCTTTGGAAGTGTACGCGCAGACGGACGGCCCCGCGTTTTCACAGTTTGCCGACGATGCCGGCGGGTTGGTTGAGGCTGTGATGATGTCCAATCCGGGCATGATGGTCCATCAAGTTGGACGCACACCATTGCGACAGACCGAATGGCTCATCAAGCAACAAGGCATTCGTATCGATCTTAAGCATGCGTTGACTCGGTATGAGGAAAATCCGACTCAGGAAAACCTCGATAGGGTCAAGCTTCATTTTGACGACTTGTTTGCACCTAGCCAGCAAGAATTGGACAAGATGATTGCGCGTATCAAGGATCCCGGTACGCGTAACATGGAGATAGCCGCTGTCAGGGAATTGGCAAATGCCCAGACGAAGGTCCCGAAGACGTGCAGCAAGTTCATAAAGACATACGACGCTTACAAAGCCGCTGAAACCGAAATCAAGACTGGTCAGCCGTTTACAACCCTTGGGTTTATTTCAAATCATGCTTGGAACGACGATGGGCGACAGGCATTTGACCTAGGTACAGGGCTGTACGACAACGAACAGCGCAATAACTTGCCCTACTGGATTCGTTTCAAAAATCCCATCGTTGTGGATATCGAAGGTGGCTCGATCACTTCGTCCACAATCAAGGAAGTCGAAGCGATCATGAAAGATGTGAAGGAAGGCAAAACTCCGCACGACGGCGTTGTTTTCCTGAATGTGCGCGACAGCATGCGGTCTGCTGCAAGCAGGACATTGGCCTTCTCTACGGATTTCTCCAATATCCTGAAGCCACATGACATGCTTGTTGGCCCCAAGGCCCCGACGGAAACCAAGCGAATGCTGCGAAGTTCTGTCACGCCTTTGTTCATGTCAACGATTCCGTCGCCTCAGACTGGTGCTCCTGCACCTGTTCCTACGGTTCAAGGTGCCGTTGCAACGCGTGACATTACGGCAGGGGAATGGTTTGGAAAAACCGGATCTAGGGTTCTTGACGAGGCTCAATCTATTGCGCGATTTGCGCTTAGCCTAGACTGGGCATTCACAACTATTCAGGGCGGCAAGGCATTGCTTGGATTTGCAACTGATCCGTTCAACATTGCTGGGCGTCGCAATGAAACGCTGATTGCGCTTCAAGCATTCCTTGGATCGTTGAATGGCATGAAGCCAAACATGCAGATCACGCTTCCCGGTGGCAAGAAACTCGGACCAGACAAGATGGGTCGTCGTGCTTGGATCGAGACGTATATGAATCTGCGCCAAGACCCGTTGTGGGACCTGATGAGGCAGATGAATGTTCCGCTTCACATGTTGAACTTCGAAAAGCGTGTCGAAGCAGAGAAGCAACGGCGATACGAATTGGCCAATGGCACGATTCGTTATGAGGACATTGCCGTCAACATGTTGGACTTCGATGAACGCGGAAACATGACCGAGTTCTATGAACAAAACACTTTGATGGGGCAATTGCCTTTGGTCGGTATGTTCGAGCGACAGATGTCGTTGCAGCACGATCTATTGTTGTTTGGTTTGATCAAAAACCAAATCGCGATGAATCCCCACATGAAGAACATCATGTCGCAACCCGATGGGATGGAGAAACTCGCGAACGACAACGTTGCCCGTACCATGGTCAACTTCATTGCCACCAGCATGGGTGATTTCCAATACTCCACCAATGAGCGTGTGGATGCAATTGCTGGACGTGTTGGAAAGGCAGTGCTTGCTGCTCCGCGATGGTATTTTGCCAACCTTGCGATCAATCCGCTTGTCAACCTTGCTGGGTCGTGGGTCTACAACAATATTCCGGCAGCGCGTGAAGCATTTGGTCCGGGACTGCGCGGTGCAAATCTGTATGCGCACAAAAACGCAAAGCTTGTGAATTACCAGTTGAATACTTGGGCTGGTACTGCGGCGGCTTGGTGGGTTCTACAAACTATTGCGGAAATCCTAGGCCGTACATTTGGACGACCGGATATTACTGGCGATCCATACAAGATGGGGTCGTTCCGAATTGGAAACTGGAAGGTTTCCGAAAGCACTGGAATTTGGGACTCGTGGAACTTCTTGACCCAGATGGCAAGCACTATCTACAAGGGTGGCTACGAGACTCGCCCTAGGCCCGGTGAAACACTTGCGGAAACCAACACCGCCTATATTTCCAATGCTCTTACACGTCTTGGATACAAGGCGTCGCCATTGATTACTCGCGGCTTGTCTTTGGTTACAGGGCGTGACGTCATTGGCAGGGCTATCTACAAGCCAGACCGCGAAATGATTACAGGCATCGAGGACCTGTATGCTCAGGTTGCGCCTGTCATGCGCTTGGCAGGATTCCCCGTGCCATCAACGATAAACGGGGAGGCAATTCCGTTCACATCCGTGATGATGTCTGGAATGTTGCCAGCATCTTGGCAAGAGAATTGGCAATCGTACAACCGGGCCACATTCCACAATCCCGGAGACAAGCAAGTTGCTCAGGCAATTGCAATCAATCAGTTCATTGCAAGTTTCATGGGGACGCAGATCAAATATGATCGGTACATTCCGGATGAAGCCCAAGGCCTTTGGAGGACCATGCAGTTGTTCAAACGAAAGTCCGACGTTGGCCCTACAGGATACGAAGTAATGAGCGGTGGAATGAAGAATTATCTGAACTACGCTCTGTTTGGGAAACCATAAAAACAGGGGCTGAAAAGCCCCTGTTTCTTACATGGAGAATGCTTTTGTAGCCTTCTCTGATTTCACTGCAAACGTTACGTTCTTCGATCCTTCAGTAACCTGCAGGACAACGTATTCATCTCCAATGTGCCATGTTGCGGCAAGGATGTACGTCTTCACTGTCCCGTCCGACATTCGAACTCGAATCGAGTCACCGGGCTTGCCTTTTACAAGACGGTGTTCTTTGTACGACGAAAGAAGGGCACAGCAGATGAAGCCCAGAGCAAACCCAAACCAGCAACTAAGCATCCATTCCAGCATTGTCAGAGTCTCCTTCCAGATCAAGGTCTATACCCGGCCCTACGTTCACGGTTCTTTGCTCGAACCAATCACCTAGGCGTTCGTAATCAACCTTCAACAGGCCAAGTTTCAGGGCGGCTTGCATCAACGTCCTGACCTTGAGGACGTGGAACGCATTGTTTATCTGCAGGCTCAATTGGTTTTTAGTTAGTCCAAGCCTGCGTTCCGCAGTTGCCCTGTCAGGGCTTACGATGGTCACGATGATGCACCATCGTTGCCACGCGGAAATTGTGGCCGGGCGTTTCGATGGCATTAAAACGCCCCCATGTCAGCGGCATCGTCGAAAGATGCGCGGAACGGGAAGAACGTAAGGTTGGCCGTTCCAGTCCTGCCGTTCCTGTTCTTGCTGACGATGAACTCGCATGGCTCTTCCACCAGCCCATCACGTTGCGATTGTTCCGCGTAGTAGAGTGGCCTGTACAGAAAAGTAACAAGGTCCGCATCCGATTCGATGTCGCCGGACTCCCGAAGATCGGACATGAGTGGCCTCTTGTCGTCACGGGATTCGACGCGCCGCGAGAGGCTGGAAAGCGCAATGACGGCTATGTCCAATTCCTTCGCCAACGACTTCAAGCCACGGCTGATCAACCCGATCTCCCGGACGCGATTGTCGCTCTTGCCATCAATCATCTGGAGGTAATCGACCACCAAGACCTGCAGGTCTCCTGACCGTTTCAATCGCGTTGCGAGGGATCGTAGCAACGCCATGTCGCATGGCGAATGCGCACTTACGTGCATGGGTATTTCCCTGAGGTAGCGCTTGGCCTTGTTGAGGAGTTCGATGTCATCCATGTCCATGACATCGTTGGACAGGCGAACGCCATCAATCCTCGTTGCCATCGAAAGGATTCGTTGGGCAACCATGGATTGGCTCATTTCAATGCTCGCGTACAGCGTGCAGACGCCTGAACGCGCCATGTTGTGCGCCACCTGAAGCGCGAACGCGGATTTGCCCATTGAAGGACGTGCGCCAATGATGGACAACTCCTGACGGCGAAACCCGTTTGTTATCCTGTCGACATTCAGCAGGCCTGAACGGAACCCGGATGGGTTGCTCGACTTTCGTGCCGTGATGGACGCAACCTCTTCCTCTGCCATCTCTCCGACATGCATGCTGGAGACTGATCGCGTGGCAAGGTTGTCTATCTCTGCAGACAGCCAATCGCCAACCTCCTCAACGGGATTTTCGCCCTCGTTGAGTTGATTGATGGCGATTTGCGCGGTCGTGATGATGGATCGGCGAACGTGTTCCCTGTGCACAATCCGGGCGTAGGATTGCGCATGGTGGAATGTTGGAACGTACTCCGATATGGCCATCAGGTACGTGATTCCACCAACACGTTCCAGTTCACCGCGTGACGCAAGTTCCTGCTGGAGAGTCACGATATCAAGATCGTCCCCGCGCTCATTGATGCGCACCATCGCTGCAAAGATTGTCGAGTGAGCCCTTCGGACGAACTCATCCTGCGCGACAATCGGTGCGATGTCCGATATGCATTCGGCAGACAGGAGGATGGACCCGAGAAGGGACATCTCCGCTTCGATTGGGTCCGTCATTGCTCAAGAGCCTTCGCCGTCTCTCGCCCACGCTCAATCGCAGGAGAATTGGCTGGATGGGTAAACACGTGCCCGAAATCGGTCGTCTCGTATACCTCGGACACTGCACGCATGACGGTTGATTTCACTTCCTGCGTTTCCATGGTGCGAAGCGCAGGCCAACCGCCACACTTTGCAACAACACGTGCAAGTTCAGGCTTCGCCTTTCCGGTCGCGATCATGTTGTGCACATGGTTCGTGCGATTGTCCGGGGGCACGTTGTTCAGGATGGATTTGATTTGCTGGTAGATCTCGTCACCAGACAGTTTAGGGTCGATAAGCCTGATTGCGATCTTGCGGATTTCCGCAATGGTCGGCCTGTACTCGCAGGTGTTGAGCACCTCCTTCATGACAAGGCCGACAACTGCGTCGTCCCAGTCGGACATAGCCGACAGGTACACGCTTGCAATGGCGTCATCCCATTTGTTTTGAGCCGGGAGTGTCTGCATGATCGCGCAGAACCCCGCAAACGTTCGTTTTTCCATGGAAGTTCCTTTCTTCCCCACACCCTTCTACCCGAGTCGAAAATAACTGTCAAGCAGTAACGCCCATGACCCTGTCAAAAATGTCGTCCGACCTTTCGATAAGTGCGCTGATGGCGTCCACCTGATTTGGCTCTACCTGCGAGGCTGTCCAGTGCTTCCACAGCGCGTTGATCGTCACCATGGTTGCGTTGCCCCATTGGGCCTTCAGCCTGTTCGTACCGGCAAACACCTGCTCCGTAGTAACGCCTGCGCCTTGCATGGATCGCAGGACATGGTGCGATGAACGCCATTCACCGAGCGTGTACGCTTCGGCTACCGATTCTCCGTACAAGGCAGTCCGGTACGCCACGAACAGCAGGTGAGCAGGATCGCTTTCCTTGGGCATCGCGATCTTCGAACGCTTGGTCCCCCGTTGGGGGACTATAGGGGGATATTCTTCTATATGTATATTCTTTAACGTTAGTGAGGGTGCAGAATTTGCACCCTCCCCCCCTACGTTTTTTGCACCCTCCCCCGCAGATTCTGCACCCTCCTGCTCGTCCGGGAAGTTGAACCCGTCCGGGAGAATCGCGTACCCATTTGTCGTCGTCCGACCGCGCTTGTCCTCGCGCCGTTCAGCACGGAGAACCACGTAACCCCTCAGATTGGCCGTAGAGAGGCTTTTGATGGCCTCTTGGCATGTTCTCCCGGAAAGCCCGGTAACGCGGCTAATTTCGGCAATGGACGGGCAAGAATGGCCTGTCTCGTCAGCGAACAATGCAAGCGCTGTGAGCACCATCCATTCGGAGGCCGAAAAATCCTTCAAGTAGTCCCGGAGTTCGTGATGCAACATGACGAACCCTTTGCGTTTACGGGCCCGTCCTGCAACGGACCCGTTGAACATCCCGATCATTTGTCCTTGTCCCTTCGGTACGGGCACATTGGGCACACGGTGGCATCGCCCTTGGCGACACACGCGGCGGCAGTGAGCGCATGCTCCGCGTCCTTGTGACTTACTCCCATGGGTATCTGCACGGTGGGAGCCAGTTCGCGATTCTCCCTCGGCTTCCCACGGATGGCGTCAAGGAGCATGTCCACGGTCCATTCGCCTTCTTCTGCCTGTGCAAGCATTGACCTCTGTTCGTCCACGGTCAGTTTGGACACGGCGCGATGATGTGTCCACGACAGGTTGGGATTGCGAATGTCCTGCGGTACGGATCGCGCCACCCACGAGTAGTTCGCAAGGGCTTGGTATCCAAGGCCTGTAACCTCGATTGCCTGTGTGTACTTCTCCCCGTACCGGGATTCACCGTAGTTGAGCGCATCGCCGATAGCCCATTGGGCGGCAACTTCCAGTTTGGAGAGCGTGCCCATGAGTTCCGACCATAGTTCGAATGGGAGGTCTCCTCGAAAGGAGACCCCCGTCGTGGAAATGACTACCGAATCCGGGAGCCACTCAAGCCTGATCAGATTGCTCAACACCCTTCTCCTTCAGCGTGGAAAACGAAGCCCTCTCGCCACCCGGTTCGATGTGCATTCCGGGTGGAACGAATTGTTCCATGCCGAGAATCCCTTCGGAAACGTTGGCTGGAATCTTCGACACCAGCACGGTCTCGACCGTCTTGACCGAATCCGGTGCCATGCGCTTTGCCCAGACAACAGCAAGGGTATGATCGTCAACGACCAACCGATCCTTGGTTGTACGGAAAGGTACTTCTCCGTACGGGGAGGTATAGGTTTTGCGCCCTTTCGGTAGCAGTTCCTTTGCAACCCGATATGCGGATGGACCAAACTTGGTTTCGATCCATTCGCGCTTGCGTTGCAACGCCTTGATGCGCTTCTCGCAATTCTCGATGATGGAACGCATCTGCGCCTGCTCAGCCAGAATCTTGCCGTCAACGCGCAGGATGCTTTCCTGCACGCGCCAGAGGTCTTGCTCGTTTTCGACCTCGTCCTTGTCCATCCATCCGTACACGCCGACAACCTCTCCGGTGTCCGGGTCAATCAGCCATCCATCGTCTCGAATAGGTTCGCTCATTTCACTCCTCGCAGAACAGTTCAGTTTCGACGGTTTCGGGATCATCATGCGTGGACAGGCGAGTAACGGCATTGACGAGGCCTTGCGTCGTCATCACGTCAGTCCCGTACATCTTGCGGTACACGGACTTGGCGTCCTCGGGTTCGATCTCGTTGCCCCAGATGCGCTTGCACTCCGCAAAGAACGTCTTCGCGGCAACCGCGTGCGCCTTCTTGGCGGCATCGTCCTGTGCAGGTTGCGCGTTGTACGACCCGCGTGCAGGGGCAGGGATAGGTGCATCCACGATGCGCTCACCCTCGTCCAGTTCGTCCAGAGCGTACTGCGTCCCGAATCCCGCCATCAGGAGCGCACGCCCAACGGCACCGGTGCCAGCCTTCTCCTCGAAGTCAGGGAAGTGCGCCTTGTGCTCGCGCTTGTAACCTGTGCTCACAACGCGTCCTGCGGGATCGGTGATGACCGCCTTGTACAGGGCAGACACGTCGTCTCCCTGCACGCATTCGGTGGAGATGCCCCATCCATCTTCGATGGGGCACTTCTC
>Ga0129333_10001526_pt1 | contig 21028 bp, 20 predicted proteins | sample CPB6_08_DNA_FD_94474 | JGI IMG/M metagenome (GOLD analysis project Ga0129333, IMG submission 94474) | Freshwater to marine salinity gradient microbial communities from Chesapeake Bay, USA - CPBay_Sum_0.6_0.8_DNA | ecosystem: Environmental > Aquatic > Marine > Coastal | place: USA: Chesapeake... | reverse complement strand
CGCCACACGATCACCAACGCCGATGCCTCTGGAGTCTAAAAAGCGCTGCGCCTTCCCGACTGCCGTCAGAAGCTCGCGGCGGGTCATCCGGCGTTCGACACGGTCCTCGGCGCGAAACACAATCGCCTCGCGATCATCCGGGTCCCGCAACAGATTTTCGGCGTAATTCAAACGCGCGTCGGGGAAAAATTGAGCGCCGGGCATCCGGTCCTCGCCCAAAAGGCGGCCGCCCTTTTCGCCGATGACCCCACAATAATCCCATAGAGCCGACCAGAACTGAGGCCTTTCCTCAACTGAGGCCCGATGGAGAGCGGGATAGTCGGGGAGCGCCACACCGAGGCGCTCGCCGAAAAAGGTCCGGAACCGGGCCATCTCGCTCGACGCCGCGCTCTCGGGCGTGGGCCGCCAAAGTGGATCTTGCCGCATTCTCAATTCCCCCCGCTCGTTATCCCGTAGCGTCTACTTCCGATTGCTTCCGGTAACCCCGCAGGCGATGTATACCGAGTTTGGAGTCGGAAAAAGATAGCCCGCATCGATGCGAGAATTTGACATAAAACGACAAGGACGGCGCCTCGGCGTCGCGATCCTCCTTTTAATCATCCTGCTCGGTGCTGGTAGCTTGATCTCCGTACCCGTTGATAGTGAGCGGGCGGCCCGCCTCTTGCGGCCCACTTTGAGCGCGCTTTTCGGCCCTGATGTCACGCTCGATCTTTCCGCATCTTTGTCTATTTTACCTCGTCCAACACTTGAGATAAGCAGCTTAAACATCTCAAAAAAAGACAAAATTTTGATCAAGGCACGAACAGCATCTGCCCCAGTCGGTGTTATTGCTTTGCTGTCCGGCGGGCTTTCGGCCTCAAGCCTCGCAATCAATGAACCCGTCTTTACGCTGCCGCCTTCAAGCGTTCCGGATACACGGCAAAGCGCCCTCACCCTGATCGGCGGCCTCATTGGCGTCGCTGATATCAAAGAAGCGCGGGGGCTTGAAACGCTTACCATCCGCTCTGGTCGCGTCATGATTTCGGGCGATGTCCCGCTCGTATTTGTTGATAAAATGGACGCTGATTTGTCCCTTTCCGCGTCGGGACGATTGGCGTTTGACCTCAGAACGATATGGAAGACTGAAGTCATAGATTTCTCTAGCCGGATCGACCTTACGGATCCAAAAACCGGCACGAAAGCCACGTCTCTTTCTATAAGAAGCGCACCGGGCACATTGACGCTCGACGGAACACTGGCGACAACGCCCGAACTTCATTTTACCGGAAAGAGCGATTTAGTAATCAAAGCACTCGACCGACTGGGTACGTGGCTTGATGTTGATCCGCCTCTAACGTTTACCACGCCGCTTACGGTTAGAGGGATGGCCGAAATGACGGGCGATCGCGTTGCCATCCGCGACGCCGATATCAGCCTCGGCAAAATCGAGATGAAGGGTGGGATCGGGCTTGATGTTGCTGGTCAACGGCCGCTGGTGTTCGGAAGTCTTTCAGCCGGCGACATGGATGTTACCGAATTCTTGCGCCCGCTTTGGCCAAAGCAAGCGCAGGGCTGGCGCACTGATCCGCTGGCAAGCGGTTTAACACCCGAACAAGATTTCGATGTGCGCCTGTCGGCAGAGCGCGTGAATCTTGGCATCGTCCGTATCGCCAATCTTGCCGTATCGATCATTGCAAAAGATCGCACCTTGGATCTTACACTCGGTGGATCAAAACTTTTCCAAGGATCGGCAAAAGGCAAATTATCGATACAACCCGACGATAATGGCTATCGCGTCGCGGTTCATGGCAGTTTCGACAATATCGATTTGGCGCAAGCAACGCTCGCATTCATGGATATGCGAAAAATCGAAGGCACGACTGAAGGCAAATTCGATTTTGAATCGCGTGGCACAACTTCAGAAAGCATTATGAAAGCGCTTTCGGGGACGACCGATGTGTCGATCACGAATGGAACCTTGAATGGCATCAATCTCGCCAATGTTCTCAAGCGCATCGAGACGCGCCCTCTCTCCGCCATTCGCGATATGAAAGGCGGAAAAACTGATTTTGATCGTGCGCATGTCAGCGCAACAATCTCCAATGGCAATGCTACACTTGAAAAAGCGGAAATGCTTTTTGCGCCCAATGGGATGACGATGACGGGTGAAGTCAATATTGGCGAGCGTCGTTTAACGCTTGAAGGATTAGCAACAGGACCCGATCCCGAAAATGGGACCGCACCCACGATATTGCCTTATACTGTGACAGGGAGCTTTGACGACCCCATCCTTACGCCCGATGTTGGCCGTATCTTAAAACGCCAAGGCACAACGCCAGAACAGTGATCACTCGTCTGTCGCTTTAACCGTTGTTACGAGCGGGACCTGTCCTAATCCGTCTTTATTGTAAATATCATCGCGGAATTGAATGAGGCCATCAGGCGTTGCCCAGGCTGTAATATAAACCCAGAACACAGGAACAGGCTTCGTAAGCTTCGCATCAACGCGCTGGCCGGACTGAATCGCCTCATCAATCTGCTCGCGCGCCCAGCCGGGTGTTTCTTTCAACAACCATTCGACATAGTCGCGGACATTTTGAACGCGCATACATCCAGAAGAAACGAAACGAAAATCATCGCCAAAAATACCTTTCGCGGGCGTGTCATGCATATAAACGCCATAGGGATTAGCGATGTTAATGCGGACAAAGCCGAGCGAATTGAATTCACCACCCGGATCCTGCCGGAACTGATAACGTGTTGCTTCATCCGTCTTCCAATTGACCTGGTTTGACTGAAGCTCATTGCCGTCTTTGTTAAAAATTCGAATCTTATTCTCGGTCAGATAATTCGGATTGGCCTGCATCTTCGGAATAAGATCTTTTTTGATGATTGAAGGCGGCACCGTCCAGAACGGATTAAAATTGATGTCGATCACGCGCGTCGTCATGATCGGTGATTGCCGATCGATTTTGCCTACACCCGCAGCATGACGGGTTTGCACAACGCCATCTTCGACCGTTTCAACAAGCGCACCCGGAATATTGGCAGTCACAAAACGTTTGCCCGGATTAGACGCATAAGACCGCAGACGAATAAGATTAACTTCGAGCTGCTTCAGGCGAACATCAGCAGGAATATTGAACGCGGTAATCGTTTGCCGAGTCACAAGACCCGAGGGACGCAAGCCGTGCAATTCCTGAAAGCGCTTGACGCCCGTCTCCACAAATGAGTCGAAAACATCGGAAAGACCCGCTTCGGGATCGAGGTCACCTGAAGCGATCAATCTTTTGCGAAGGGCAATAACTGCTGGGTCTTGCATGCCGAGCTTGAGCGGCACATTCGGAACCTGAGGCCAGCCGCCCTTGGCTATAAAGATTTTGAAATTCTCGACAGCGGCTTCGGTCGCACTAATCGTTCCTGGTGAGAGAAGGGGAACGGTTGAGCGATCAAGAGTCTTTGAGGTGGCCGCATCATAGCTTTGGACCCATTCAGCCTGATCGCCAGTGTCGTCCAGCATTTCCTGCGCAAAAGTAGGCGTGCTGAACGCGGCCACCATGGCCAAAGCGGTCGATCCAAGTAAAAATTCACGGCGTGACGCCCCGAAGGAAGCATTCATGATCAAAATCCCGAAGCCCAATTTGGGGGCTATATGCGCTGAATCGCGTTAACGATTCCTGTCGCATACGCAATTTAATCCCCTTAGGCGCTCGAGTTTTGGCAATTTCATGGCCAAGGACGAATTACCCGTCTCAGAGCCGGTATTTGACGTTATCAGTAAAGAAGCGCTCAAGCCGCATCAGAATCGCGTTCGCCGAGCGGAACTCTGGCTCACTGATCCCCCCGACCCGCTCAACCGTCCGCGTATGCTTGGAGTAAAGGCCCTGCACAATATCGTGAATCTGACGTCCTTTTTCGGTCAGGCGAATACGGACAGCACGACGGTCAACCTGAGAGCGTTCATGTGACAAATAACCGGTCTCGACAAGCTTTTTGACGTTATAGGAGACGTTTGAGCCCAGATAATATCCGCGTGTCCGCAATTCGCCGGCTGTCAATTCCTTGTCGCCTATATTGAACAACAGCAAAGCTTGAACCGGATTGACATCTGACCGGCCACGGCGATCGAATTCGTCCTTCACGACATCGAGAAGGCCGCGATGAAGCCGTTCCACCAGGGAGAGCGATTCAAGATAGACAGGCGCGGCTGATCCCAAAGGTTTAACCGAAGCGTCGCTCGCGGAAATCTTGACCATCTTATTCATTAGACTGCATCCCTTATTGCCGTAGCGTAATACACGCTTTACGTTAGGGAATAAGAGGATGCTCGTAAAAGACGACTTAATTTTTGTCCCTAAGAAATCCTTACTTTTGACAGGGTAAGCGAGGCGGAAAGCGAAAGGCTAAATATGGACCAATCGAAACTCAGACGATGGTCAGTCGCTTTTCGGGTTGGGCACGGACAAAAAAGATCCGCAAAAGATGGGCGGTCACGAGAATAAGCGAGATCACCGCCAAGAGCTTGACCGCCAGTGCGGTCGAAACCGTAAGCGCCGACAACCCGAAGGCCGTTGCAATAAGAAACCAGACCCCTGCCCCCCAGCGCCACGACATCCAGAGGGCCACACCGGCAATCAGATCGAGAATGGCGAAGACCACGTTCATGACCATTTCAGGGTCAAAATTGGCCTGAAACACGTGAAGGCCCGGCCCAACTGCGCCGACAAGGCTTGCCCAGCCCCAAAATCCCTTCACAAGCCAGAACATGGCCAAGACCCGATAGACGCTCTGCAGAACAAAATGGAGCCGCGTCTGAGATACGTCGAGGTGAATGGCCATGAATGATCCCGCTTTAAGCGCCCAAAAGGACGCCCGCGCCTGCCCGAAGGACTAAGCAGAAATATCGACCATTCCCCTTCCGAAGACAACCTCGGCAATGGTAATGTTGTCATCAAAGATACGAATTTGGATGGGAATGGAGTTTGTGATCATGGCATCCCGCGAGCCTACGCGATTGATTTTGCCTCATCGTCCCCGCCGTAACCGTAAGGCGGATTGGGCGCGTCGTCTGGTGCGCGAAAACCAATTGACCACCGATGATCTTATCTGGCCCATATTTGTTATTGATGGGGTGAATAAGCGGGTGCCCGTGGCATCAATGCCCGGTGTTGAACGTGTCAGTGTTGATGAAGCGGCACGTGATGCGGAGAAAGCTGCAAAACTCGGCATCCCGGTGATTGCGCTCTTTCCCTATACCGACCCCGCTAAACGCGATCCGAATGGAAGCGAAGCGCTGAATACCAATAATCTTGTCTGCCAAGCTTGTCGGGCACTGAAAAAAGCAGCCCCCTCAATCGGTCTTATGACTGATGTGGCGCTCGATCCTTATACGAGCCATGGCCATGACGGTCTGCTCTCGGGCGAAACCATCCTGAATGATGAAACCGTTCTCCAGCTCGCACAGCAAGCTTTGGTTCAGGCGGAGGCTGGCTCAGACATCATCGCACCATCCGACATGATGGACGGCCGAGTTGGCGCCATTCGCGCGGCTCTTGACGAGAATGGTTTCGATGCGGTGCAGATCATGGCCTATGCGGCCAAATATGCATCAGCTTTCTACGGCCCCTTCCGTGATGCGATTGGCACCTCGGCAACGTTGGTCGGCGACAAGCGCACTTATCAGATGGATCCGGCCAATGGCGAAGAGGCGTTGCGCGAAGTCGCGCTCGATCTCGAAGAAGGCGCCGATATGGTCATGGTCAAGCCCGGCATGCCCTATCTCGACATCGTTCAACGCGTGCGCGAAAATTTCGGCGTTCCGACCTTTGCCTATCAAGTGTCCGGCGAATACGCGATGATCACCGCCGCCGCACAGAATGGCTGGCTTGATGGAGACAAGGCCATGCTCGAAAGCCTCCTCGCCTTCAAACGCGCGGGCGCTGATGGCATCCTCACTTATTTCGCGCCGCGTGTGGCCGAGATGCTCGCGCGCTAAATGGCGCGCGACAGATCATTGCTGCGTGAAGAAGATCTGCACACCGTCATTTTCAAACGGCGTCCCCGCTTTGCCTTTTCCCGGCTTCGCGTTTGAGTAGACAATCTTGGGGCCCGACCCTGCCTGAGCGGATGTGAGAATAAGCGCCCAATAAGTCCGATAGCGTGAGCCTGGCGCGCTGGCTCTGATCATGCCCATATATTTGGCCTCTCTCATCAGCATGTTTTCGCGATGATGCGGTGAGCGGATCCAAGCATTGATCGAGTCGGCAACCGTGCGATCTGCCGCGCCAACATTTTCTGTAGCCGTAGCATAGGTAAAGCCGGCATTGTTCATGCGGGTTGTAAAGTCTCCCGCCACCTCATGCGAGAGCACATCGCGCGACGCCATGGCAACAGCCTGATAGCGCGCGGCTTCGATAACTGCTGAATCGACACTCACAGGCCCAAGACCATTTTGGGCGCGGAAGGAATTTATGAGGCCCACAGCCTCATAGGACACATCGCTAACGCTCGAATTTCCGGCCATTTGAGACGTCGGCGTTGTGGCACAAGACGCAACCAACAACGAGACGCAAGCCACGAGGACAAGCCGAATTCCACTCCGCACCATGCTGTTAAGCTCCCGCTCGATCAGATTGTCATCAGGCGGTCATAATAGGAAATACGTACCCCCGCTGACTAGCCCCCAATATCGGCTGAAGGGACTTTCCCAAAGCGATTGCGCGAACCGGTGACTCAGGCGTATCATTCACCTCGCCTAGAGATTTAGGGTCGATTGCGGAACGGCGGATGACAAATCAAGCACAGGATCCGACCCAGTTTTTTATGACCGCGCCGAGTCCCTGCGGCTATATTCCGGACCAGATGGAACGGAAGGTCTTCACACATCTGATCGGCCGGCGGGCTAAGAGCCTCAATAATCTTCTCTCGGAAGCCGGGTTCCGTCGGTCGCAAACGATTGCCTATCGCCCCGCGTGCGAACGCTGCTCGGCCTGTGTGTCGGTCCGCGTTCCCGTCGACGAATTTAAGCCGTCGCGTAATCTTGCCCGCGTGCTCGAACGCAATGCGGATATCATCGGCACTGAAATGCCGAATACCGCAAGTGCCGAACATTACGGCCTGTTCCGATCCTATCTTTCCGCCCGCCATACAGAAGGCGGCATGATTGATATGAATATTCTCGATTTTACGCTGATGATCGAAGACAGCCATGTCGATACAGAACTTGTCGATTATCGTCGGCGCAGCCGGGAGCCCGGCTTTTTTGGTCAGCCTGAAGGTCCATTATTGGGTACGGCATTGACCGATATACTCACCGACGGCTTGTCGATGGTTTATTCCTTTTATGATCCGCGCGAGACAACGCGCAGTCTCGGCACTTATATGATCCTTGATCATATCGAGCGCACGCGTAAACGCGGCCTGCCCTATCTCTATTTGGGCTATTGGATTCCGGGCTCACGCAAAATGGCTTACAAAGCCCGCTTCTTGCCGCAAGAACGCCTCGGCTCAAATGGCTGGGCCCGTGTCGAACGTTACTCCGACACGTGACCGCATATTATTGATCAGACCGAAAATTTATTCGACTTCGGAAATCCTTTTGGCGGCAAACGACCCGCATCGGCGCGACTGCCAATCCATTCCTTGATTTCAGGCTTGCCAACGGTCCATGTGCGGCCGGCGGTATCTTTCCACGTGAGACCTTCTGACAATTTAAAGGTCTTGATATCGGCCATGCCACCATCTTTGTATTTTTGAATGCGCACGCCTTTACCACGCGACATCTCGACCATCTCCGAGAGGCGGAAGCAAAGCAATTTACGGTTCTCACCAATTGCAGCGACATAATCGCCTTCGACCGGCACAACAAATCGTGCCAATTCACGATCATCAAGATTCAATACCTGACGGCCTTTGCGTGTGTTGGCAATTGTATCATCCGACAACGCAATGAAGCCGCGCCCGGCTGATGACGCGAACAAAAGTTTTTGACCCGCTTTATGTTGCCACGCGGTAACAATTTCCGCGCCTTCATCAATATCAACGAGAAGACGAACCGGATCACCAAAGCCGCGCCCACCAGGCAATTTTGACGGATCAATGGTGTAGACTTTACCACTCGTCGCATAGACCAAAATTTTAGCCGTCGTCTCCGTATGGAAACTGAGTTTCAGCGCATCATCGCCCTTGAATTGCAGATTGCCGAGATCCGTCACATGGCCTTTTAGCGCACGGATCCACCCCTTCTCTGACAAGACAACGGTCAACGGTTCGCGCTCGACCATCGCTTCCATAAGATCGATATCGCCCATTTCGGGGGCTTCGCCTAAAGTCGAGCGACGCTTGCCGATTTTCGTCTCTGGACCGAAGCTCTTTTTGACTTCGCGGATTTGCCAGGAGATCGCTTTCCATTGCTTGTCCGGCGATGACAACAGCGATTCAATCTGGGATTTTTCTTCCGTCAGCGTATCAAATTCGCGCTTGAGTTCCATTTCCTCAAGCTTGCGCAACGAGCGCAACCGCGTATTCAAAATCGCTTCCGCCTGAACATCATTCAGTTTGAAAGCTTTGATAAGTTCGGCTTTCGGATCATCCTTCTCACGAATAATTTTGATCACACGATCAAGATCGAGATAGACAATCAAAAGACCTTTAAGAATTTCAAGCCGCTTTTCAATTTGCGTCAGGCGATGCTGTGAGCGGCGCTCCAATACCTCACGACGATGATTGAGCCATTCACGCAAAACATCGGCAAGGCCGAGAACGCGCGGCACAAGTCCCGCAGTCAGAACATTCATATTCATTGGCACGCGGGCTTCAAGCTCGGTGAGCTTGAACAGCGATTCCATCAAAATCTCGGGATCAACGGTACGCGCACGCGGCTCGAGAACAATCCGAATATCTTCCGCCGATTCATCGCGCACATCGGCAAGGAAAGGCAATTTGCGATCATTGAGCAATTCGGCAATTTTTTCGATGAGACGCGATTTCGGAACCATATAGGGAATTTCGGTCACAACGATTGACCACAATCCCCGCCCCTGATCTTCCTTGGTCCACCGCGCACGAACACGGAATGATCCACGCCCCGTGCGATACGTCTCCGCAATCGACTCGCGCGTTTCAACAATGATGCCGCCGGTTGGAAAATCGGGGCCCGGCACGAAAGTTAGAATCTGATCGGTCGTCGCTTTCGGATGCGCAATCAAATAAAGCGCCGCATCACAAAGCTCAGCAGCATTATGCGGGGGGATCGATGTCGCCATACCGACCGCAATGCCTTGCGATCCATTCGCGAGAAGATTGGGGAAAGCAGCTGGCAACACAAGCGGCTCTTCTTCGGAGCCATCATAGGTCTCGCGGAAATCAACCGCGTTCTCATCAAGCCCTTCAAGAAGAAGCCGTGCAACTTCCGTCAACCGCGCTTCGGTGTAACGCATCGCGGCCGGATTATCGCCATCGATATTGCCGAAATTGCCTTGCCCATCGACGAGTGGATAACGAACCGCGAAATCCTGCGCGAGACGCACTAATGCATCATAGACCGATTGGTCGCCATGCGGGTGATATTTACCAATTACGTCACCAACGACGCGCGCGCATTTCTTGAACGCTTGGCCGGGATCCAGACGCAACAACCGCATCGCGTAAAGAAGACGACGATGAACCGGCTTCAACCCGTCACGCGCATCGGGAAGCGCGCGATGCATGATGGTCGATAGAGCATAAGCGAGATAGCGCTCTTCGAGCGCATCCTTCAGCGAAACCTCTTCAATACCCTTGTCATCCGGCGGAACGACGCGCTTACCCATGGAACTAAAACCTCGAAATTTTAAGGGTCTCCGGATGCCCTTAGATCCGATTCGCGGCAAGCCGAAGGCTTCATTACCGGGCTTTTAGGCCTCGTTTCCCTGTCGATAGAGGGCCGCAAGAGCCTCACGGGCCTCAGGAAGCGGTAAATTTCGCGCACCAAAGAGATGCCGCTCAAGGAAATAGCCCGTTAAAGCCAAGCCATCGGCAACATCGCTCATATCCGGCAAGCCCGCATTTGCCTGATCAAGCAAAAAAGCCGGAAGGCGGAAAAGCCGCTCGCGATAGGGTTCACCCGCCGCTTCACAAACGGCACGTCCCGATTTGGGTGACACGTATATGAGATTATCTTTTGCACCCGTTGCCGCGCATTCGGAAAGATCGAGACCAAAACCCAATTCGGCAAGCAGAGCCACTTCAAAACGCACAAGAAGCGGGGCTGCGAGATCATCTTGATCCATTGTGTCGAGAATGATTTCAAGCGCCTCATAGAGCGATGTATGCGGATCACGTTCAGGTAACAAACGCACAAGCGAAGCGATCGTCGTCAATGCATAGAGCGTGCGCCTTTGCCCCATGAAAGCGGCGGCGCGCATCCGCATCGGTTCAACCGCAAATTGACCAAGCTGTTCGTCAAGCCGCGCTCGCCATGACAGCGAAACCGCATTGCCCGCTTGTAATGCCGGTTGCAGACGCCGTGACCGTCCACCACGTACAACGCCTAAATGACGACCATGCGCGCGCGTCATCGCTTCGAGAATAACGTCCGTCTCGCCCAAGCGGCGCACACCGATTACGATGGCATCGTCCCGCCATTCCATTGTCTTGCTGACCGCCCTTGCCGTTCACTCTTTCGGAAATTCAAGACCCATTTCGCGATAGCGCGCCGGATCATCCGACCAATTCTCACGCACTTTGACATGCAAAAAGAGATGAACCGGCGTCTCGATTTCTTCCGCAATATCTTTGCGTGATGCGGCACCAATCGCCTTGATCGTTTGCCCGGCTTTACCCAACACAATCATACGTTGGCTTTCGCGTTCAACGAATATTGTTTGCTCGATACGCACTGAACCGTCTTTACGCGTTTGCCACTGATCGGTTTCAACCGTGGACCGATAAGGCAATTCATCGTGCAAGCGCTCGAACATTTTCTCACGCGTGATTTCGGCGGCGAGCATACGCATCGGCGCATCTGACACCTGATCTTCGGGGTAAAGCCAGGGGCTTTCCGGCATCAATGAGGCAAAATGTTTGCGAACCCGATCAACACCGCTGCCCGATGTAGCCGATACCATGAACGTTTCTTTGAAAGCGATCCGCTGATTAAGCATTTCCGCAAGCTTCAAGAGATGCGGCGGATCAACAAGATCTACTTTGTTCAAGATGAGATGAATGGGCTTCTTCCACTCGGAAAGCGATTGAAGCAATGTTTCGACATCCTCGTCAATGCCTTTGCGCGCATCAATCACAAGGCCAACAGCATCGGCTTCCCCTGCCCCACCCCAAGCGGATGTGACCATCGCACGCTCAAGTCGTCTCTTCGGCGAAAAAATGCCCGGCGTATCGACAAAGATGATTTGCGTCTGGTCAACCATCGCAATACCCCGCACAAGCGCGCGCGTTGTTTGCACTTTACGGGAAACGATGGACACTTTCGCGCCGACAAGCGCATTTACGAGAGTGGACTTGCCGGCATTCGGAACGCCGATCAATGCAACATAGCCGCAGCGTGTGGAAGTTTGTTCAGTCATTATGGTCTTTCTACACCTTCACGCGTCATAAAAGCCTCAGCGGCAGCGTGTTCCGCCAAACGCTTCGACGGCCCTTCCGCTTCGCACGGAGAAAAGCCCTGCACTTCAGCTGCAATGACAAAAAGTGGCGCGTGATCTGGGCCACTGCGCTTCACTTCACGATAGACAGGGACTGGCAAGGCACGCCCCAAAGCCCATTCCTGCAAACTCGATTTCGCATCGCGCCGTCCCGCATCGCTTTCATGAAGCTTCGCGCCAAAGCCTCGTTCAACAGCAGAGCGCGCGGCCTCATAACCACCATCGAGATAAATCGCTGCGATAATCGCTTCGCAGACATCACCAAGAAGAACGCCCTTCTTGCGTAAGCCCGATTGCATTTCGCCGGGGCCTAAACGAATGAAAGGACTTACACCCCACGCTTCGGCAACTTGCGCGCAGCTCTCTTTACGGACCAATGTGGCAAGGCGACGCGATAGCACGCCCTCATCCTCACCGGGAAAAGTGCGATAGAGCATTTCGGCAATCGCTAAACCCAAAACGCGGTCACCTAAAAATTCCAGACGCTCATAATAGGCGTCTGTCGTAACAGGCCCTTTAACAGCACTCACATGAGTCAAAGCCTGCTCAAGAAGTGCGCGGGTCTTAAAATTATAGCCGATCTGTTTTTCGAGATCGGCAAGATCAGGGCTTATCCGCTTCGCCGCCACGCGTTCATCCGATCCGACTAAAGATACGCGACCACCGCACAGTCCACGGCCATTCCCAAATTTTCCATGCCGCCGAGTCCTCTCCAACCGAGAAGAAAATAACTTCCGCGCGTCCCACAAAATTTTCATAGGGCACATAGCCCACGCCTTGTGAGGACATGTCACGCGAGTCGAGTGAATTATCGCGGTTGTCGCCCATCATGAAAAAATGTCCGGCGGGAATAACATAGACGGACGTATTACGGCCGAGCTTGTTGCCGAATTTCTCAAGTTCCTGAATCGTATAACTCACACCATTCGGAAGTGTTTCCCGATAATAGGTGGCTTCATCCTTATAGCCCGCACCAGAACTTAATTCTTTCGTCCCAATTTTTTGTTTAGGGACTGCTTGTCCATTGATGTGAAGAATACCGTCGATCATTTGAATGCGATCACCAGGCAATCCGATCACACGCTTGATGTAATCAATCGACGGATCACGCGGTAATTTGAACACGGCAATATCACCGCGTTGTGGTTCTGATCCCAAAATTCGACCCGAGAAAAGCGGCGGGCTGAACGGTATTGAATGTTTTGAAAACCCATAAGAAAATTTCGAGACGAAAAGATAATCACCCACAAGCAAAGTTGGCACGAGCGAGCTTGAAGGAATATTGAAAGGTTGGAAAAATAACGTCCGGATCACGACCGCGATCAAGAGCGCCTGAACAATGACCTTAACGGTTTCAATAACGCCTGAGTCCTGCGCCTTGTCGTTGATCGGTGTTTTGAGGTCGCTCATCTCAGGTCAACTTTCTCTCTTTGATCTGCCAGGGCTTCATCCGCCTTGGCGCGACGCAATCTATAGTCCTGCCACTCCTGACTCGCAATCAAGGCGCGGCAACTGCACGCGGCAAAGCTTCGATTACACATACGGCCATGGCGAGCGGCGCCTCGTCCGTTAGGGTCAGGTGAATGCGAGCTTCATGGTCCGGTGGCAAAAGTGAGGCCAAACGCTTTGCCGCGCCGCCCGTCAATGCCACTGTCGGGGCGCCCGAGGGGCCGTTCACAACGCCAATATCTTTTAAAAATACGCCACGGCTGAAACCGGTGCCTAACGCTTTGGCGCAGGCTTCTTTCGCGGCAAAGCGTTTAGCATAGGTCGCCGCGCGATGGGCGCGGCTTTCAGCTTTGCGTTGTTCGACGGTTGTAAAAACACGGTTCACAAATTTATCGCCGAATCGCTCAAGCGTCTTCTCGATCCGGCGAATATCGCACAAATCCGAGCCAAGCCCGATGATCATGAGCGCGGTCTCGCGCGCGCACGACCAGCATCGATTGCTGATCGCATTTGTTTGATCGCTTGCGCAAGTCCGATGAAAATCGCTTCACCAATGATGAAGTGACCAATATTCAATTCACGAATTTCCGGAATCTCGGCGAGCTTTTCAGCGGTCGCAAAATCAAGCCCGTGACCGGCATGAACTTCCAATCCCAAATCACCGGCAATCGCCGCACCACTCCATAGCCGCGCAAGCTCTTCTGCGGCGCGGTGATGATCGCCATGGGCCACGGCTTCGCAATACGTTCCCGTATGCATCTCGATCACCGGTGCACCCAATGCATGCGCAGTTTCAATGGCTTTACGATCAGGCTCGATGAAAAGCGAGACACGAATATCGGCGCGCGCGAGGTCGGCAATATAGGGTTTAAGTGCCGCGGCTTGACCGACGACATCTAAGCCGCCCTCGGTCGTGCGTTCTTGACGCTTTTCAGGAACGAGGCAACAGGCATGCGGCTTCACGCGTAGCGCAATCGTCTTCATCTCTTCTGTCGCGGCCATTTCAAAATTCAACGGCTTGGTTAGCTCGAGCTTCAACCGTGCCATGTCCTCGTCACGAATATGACGACGATCTTCACGCAAATGCGCAGTGATGCCATCAACACCCGTTTCAACCGCCATCAAGGCTGCACGAACAGGATCGGGATTATTCCCGCCCCGCGCATTCCGAATGGTGGCAACGTGATCAATATTCAAACCAAGACGAATGGGCGGAAGAAGAGACATTATGCGTTACGCTTTCAATGCCCGGCTGCCGGGCTTGATCGGAGGAATGGCTGCCAATTCAGGCGGAAGTTGGTCAGCAGGATAAGTCGGAATATCGAGCGTCGCTAAGGCCACATAAGGAATACCGAGATCAGCCTTCCCTCCCGAACGATCAATCAAACACGCTTCACCAACCAAGTTTCTTGTGAGCGCAGAAATCGACTCGATACATTCACGTGATGACAGACCGGTTGTGATGATGTCTTCAACGATCAAGACTTTCGCCTCATCGGGAATGGTGAAGCCCCGGCGCAATTGAAAACGCCCCTCTTCACGCTCAACGAAAATCGCTTTCGCACCGAGATGCCGCGCGGTCTCATAGCCAGGGACGATGCCCCCCACAGCAGGCGATACAACAACATCGATTTTGCCAAAACGCTCTTCAATCTTTTTGGCTAACGCACGGCATAGACGCTCGGTTCGAATGGGATCCTGAAAGATGAACATCTTTTGTAGGAAGACCGGACTGCGCAAGCCCGAAGACAGAATGAAATGCCCTTCGAGCAACGCGCCCGCCGCGCGGAATTCGGCAAGAACCTCATCTTCGGTCATGGCGGTCAACTCCTGATGCGCGCGCAATCGTAATATCGGCGCTCTCTAGCATGAATTTGGGGCCTTTCGAGCCCCCGGAGCGCTTTTATCCCCGCTTCGTGAGCCGGTCAGCCATTCACGCGTTGAACGACGCTGATCACCGGCTTGGTCTTCAGCTGGCTGATGATCGAATTCAAATGTTTGAGGTCCCACACTTCGAGATTGATGACCATTTCCCGGTAATCGGCGGTCTTTCCGGCAATCGACATGGAATCGATATTTCCATCGCTCTCACCAATGACGGTGGCGACCTGCGCCAAAGCCCCCGGCTCATTAATGACCGTAATATTCAATTGGGCAGGAAAGCGTTGCGGATGCTGTTCGTCAATGTCCCACCGCACATCGAGCCAGCGTTCAGGCTCGTCATCAAATGCGGTCAAAGCGGGAGACTGGATCGGATAGATCGTGATCCCGACACCGGGCGTAAGAATGCCGATAATCCGATCTCCGGGAACAGCCCCGCCATTGGGCGCAAACTGCACCGGCAAATCACCGCCAATGCCGCGGATCGGAATCGCCCGGGACATATCGCCACCGCCATCGCCTTCGCTCGAGCCCGGCACTTTGAACACGAGGCCCTGCCCGCCTTTCACGCCGAACCAACCACCCTCGGCTAGATTAGCGCCAGCACCCGCTGCCTGCTCTTCGCGATAATCCGGATAGACGGCCTTCACCACATCGCCGGAATACATTTCGCCGCGCCCGACGGCCGCCAAAACATCTTCAAGCGTAGCACGCGCAAGACGCGGCAAAGCGGCCTTCAACCGCTCTTCAGAAAACTCTTTGCCGAAACGCTCGAAAGCGCGCTCAATAATCTTTTGTCCCAGGCCTGCATATTGTTTGCGAACTGCCGCACGAGTCGCGCGTCTAATTGCGGCGCGCGCTTTTCCGGTGACAACGATTTCTTCCCATGCTGACGGTGGTGATTGTCCCTCAGCGCGGACGATTTCAACTTCATCGCCATTGCGCAAGGTGGACACCAAAGGAACGAGCACGCCGTTCACCTTCGCGCCCACAGCCGTGTCACCAACATTGGTGTGAACGGCATAGGCAAAATCGATCGGCGTCGCATTTTGCGGCAGCGCGATCAATTGACCCTTGGGCGTGAAACAAAAAACCTGATCATGAAAGAGTTCAAGTTTTGTATGTTCAAGAAATTCTTCAGCACTATCGCCCTCTGAAAGCGTCTCAAGCGTGCGTCTCAACCATGCATAGACATTGCTCTCACTCGACTCTTTCGCCGAAGAAGGTAACGCGCGCCCGTCTTTATAAATCGCATGAGCGGCGATGCCATATTCCGCAATACGGTCCATATCTTCGGTGCGAATTTGTAGTTCGACACGTTGCTTGCCAGGGCCGACAACAGTCGTATGGATCGACCGGTAATCATTCTGCTTCGGTGTCGAAATATAATCTTTGAAGCGCCCCGGTACGACTTGCCATGTTGTATGCACAATGCCGAGCGTCGCGTAACAGGCCGCAAGCGTATCAACGACAACGCGGAAACCGAAAATATCCGAGAGCTGCTCGAAGGAGACCGATTTACGCTCCATCTTTTTCCAGATTGAATATGCGCGTTTCAACCGTCCTTTGACGCTCGCATGAATGCCCGATGTCGATAATTTTTGCGCAAGTTCTTTTTCAATTCGCCCGATTACAGGTTCACTTTTCTCGCTCAATTCTTCAAGACGATTTTTAATCGCTTGATAGGCGTCCGGCGAAAAATGACGGAAGGCAAGATCCTCAAGTTCTTCGCGAAGATCTTGCATCCCCATGCGTCCCGCGAGCGGCGCGTAAATATCGAGCGTCTCTTCCGCAATACGCGCGCGCTTGGCCTCAGCCATGAATTGAAGCGTACGCATATTGTGAAGACGATCAGCGAGTTTGATCAACAGCACGCGCACATCATCAGCAATCGCCAAAAGGAGCTTGCGCAGATTTTCAGCTTGTGCGGCCTTTTTAGAAACGAGATCGAGCTTTTGAATCTTTGTTAGGCCTTCGACGAGATGACCAATCTCTGCGCCAAACAGCCGATCAATTTCCTCGCGCGTCGTTTCCGTATCTTCAATCGTGTCATGCAACAAAGCCGCGACGATGGTGGCATCGTCGAGCTTGAGATCGGTCAGAATGGCCGCGACCTCGAGCGGGTGCGAAATATAGGGCGCACCGGATGCTCGCTTCTGATGGCCATGCGCGCGCATCGCATAGACATAGGCGCGATTGAGCAATGCCTCGTCCGTTTGCGGATTATAGGCTTTGACCTTCTCGACAAGCTCATATTGTCGCATCATGACGCGGTCATAGTCTCCCCAAGCACAAATCCATTCTCGACCATGGAGCGGACCCCGAAACTATCGCGATTTAGACGCCGCTTCGCAAGGGATGGCCGAGAAACAGCGTTAAAACATAAAGAAAAAGCCCGGCGAAACGAGCCGGGCTTGGAATGTTCTGAGACGAAATGCGACCGGATTAGTCGGCGTCGTCATCCGAGCCCGAAGGCGGCACAAGGCCATCAAGACCACGCAACAGATCTTCTTCCGTCATCCGGTCGAATTCGACATTAGCGTCGTCATTGGCTGCAGGGGCCGCACCGATCATCGGCACCGCTTCGGCTTCCGGCTCGTCGACATCGACATGCTTCTGAAGCGAGTGGATCAAATCTTCTTTAAGATCTTCAGGCGAAATCGTGGAATCCGCAATTTCACGGAGCGCCACGACCGGATTTTTATCACGGTCACGATCAATCGTGATCGGCGATCCTGCCGAAATCATACGGGCGCGATGACTTGCGAGCAAAACGAGCTCGAAGCGGTTGTCTACTTTTTCGATGCAATCTTCTACGGTGACGCGAGCCATGGACGCTCAGTCTCCTGTGCTGGCCGGAACGGGAATGAAGGCGTCTGATACACAGGCCACGGGGTTCATGCAAGTTTTTCGGAAGAACTTTCTCATAAATCTGCAAAATTGAGAGCCAAAAGCCCCAAAATAGACACAAATGGCCGATTTTTTCCGAATGTCTTGACGAAAGATCGTGAAAATCCCTAAAAGGGCAACCAATAAGGAAGTTGTTTCTTATTCAATTTATTGCAGGTTGCGTCGCACGGCCCGTTGGCCGGACCTGGCGTTTTTGATCATTTATTGCATCGGCTCTGGCGGCGCTGGGCCTTAGGAAAGAAAAGAATCCATGAGTTCAGGTGAACGCATCGCCCTCTTCATCGATGGTGCCAATCTCCATGCAACAGCAAAATCGCTGGGCTTCGATGTCGATTATCGGCGCTTGCTGAAAGAGTTTCAGTCACGCGGAAATTTGCTTCGCGCTTATTATTACACCGCACTTGTTGAAGATCAGGAATATTCATCGATCCGCCCGCTGATCGATTGGCTCGATTACAACGGCTTCCGCGTCGTCACAAAGCCCGCGAAGGAATATGTCGACTCGACCGGTCGCCGCAAAATGAAAGGCAATATGGATATCGAACTCGCCATCGATGCCTTGGAACTTGCGCCCTTCATCAATCATGCTGTGATTTTTTCAGGCGATGGCGATTTCCGTTCGCTCGTTGAAGCCCTGCAGCGCAAGGGTTTGAAAGTGTCCGTTGTTTCGACCATCAATTCGCAACCGCCTATGGTGGCTGATGAATTGCGCCGTCAAGCGGATGATTTCATCGATATCGTGAATCTCTTGCCAAAGATCGGGCGTGATACGCGTGAAGCGCCTGAACGCGCACCGCGTGAAAAGCGTCCCGCGCGCGCGTCGGATGCCATTGAACCAGCTGAAGTCTGAGTTCAGTCGCGTACTGACCTGATTATGGCTGCAACGCTCGACCCGCCGCGGAATTGTAAACTCTGTCCGCGGCTGGTCGCCTATCGTCTGGATTCGCGCCGTGACAATCCGGACTGGCATAATGCACCCGTCCCGTCTTTCGGGCCCGCTACCGCCAAACTCTTGATCGTCGGCTTAGCCCCCGGCCTCAAAGGGGCAAACCGCACCGGCCGCCCCTTCACCGGTGATTATGCGGGGGATCTTCTCTATAGCACTTTGATCAAATTCGGCTTTGCACGCGGCGTCTTTGACGCCCGCCCCGATGATGGGCTCACGCTCATCGATGCGCAGATCACCAATGCCGTGCGCTGTGTGCCGCCCGAAAACAAACCAACACCTGCTGAAATCCGCACTTGCAGAGCCTATCTCGAAAAAACCATCGACTCTCTCAAGGGGCTGCACGCCATTGTGGCTTTGGGCCGCATCGCGCATGACGCGGTGATCAAAAGCTTCGGTGAGCCCCTCTCCGCTCACCCCTTTGCGCATGGAGCAACGCATGAGCTCAGCGGTCCGATGCTCTTCGACAGCTATCATTGCTCGCGCTACAATACGAACACAGGCGTTCTGACCAACGCAATGTTCGAGGCGGTTTTTGCGTCGGTTCGGGCCCATATCGACCGCAAGGCCTGAGAGCCTTTATGCAAGAATGCCAGAAGGGTTCGGCAGCGCGGCAAGGCGTAAACCCTCTTCACCAATGGACAGGAACGCGGTGAACGCCTAATAAATGCTCGAAGCGGGACCATTACCTACCGCTTTTCGACAAATTCTGAGCAGAACCCTTCAGGTCCTTATGCCAAGCCCGCGCCCGCCCCGTTTGATCGAGAATTTCGACCGGCTTTCTGTCGAGCGCGCGATTGCAGAATTGCGTGCGGGTCGTCCCGTTCTCCTGATTGATGGCGACCGGTCCGGCCTGATCGCTTCGGCTGACAGCGCTGATCTGCGCATGCTCACTGCGCTCTCGGCGCTGGCCGAAGGTAAGGCTCATCTTGTTTTGACTGAAAAGCGGCTCGCCCGACTCGGAGTTCAACGCGAAACGGCCGGTGCTTTGGCTCTGCCGCGGCTCGATGCCGAACGCATTCTCTCACTTTCAACAAAGCCCGATGCGCGCATCGACGCGCCGGTCGGCGCCACCACAATCATTGACCGCGCGGGACTTGATCTCGCAGGTCTCGCCCTCCTGCTGCCGGCCGTCATTGTTATTCCGCTCACAGGCGAGCGGCTCGCCGGTGAATCCATTTTATCGGTGCGCGCTGAAGCGATTGAACATTATCGCAAACAGGCCACAACAAAACTCACTCTCGTCTCGCGCGCGCCCGTTCCGCTTGAAGGCGCAGAGCAAAGCGAATTCATTGTGTTTCGTGGTGGTGAAGGCTTGCGCGATCAAGTTGCGGTTAAGGTCGGCACACCTGATGCCAATACCCCTGTGCTCGTGCGGCTCCATTCGGCGTGTCTCACCGGTGATCTCTTTGGCAGTCTCAAATGTGATTGCGGCGATCAATTGCGCGAAGCTGTGCGCATGATGGCGGCGCAAGGCGGCGGCTATCTTCTCTATCTCGATCAAGAAGGACGCGGCGCAGGACTTGCTAACAAAATCCGCGCTTACAAACTGCAAGATGAAGGTTTGGATACTTACGATGCCGATGCCGAATTAGGGCTGGGCATGGATCAACGTCATTTCGATTTTGCGGCCGCGATGCTTGAGGCATTGGGCGTGAACACAATCAAGCTGATCACAAATAATCCCGACAAGATTGATGCAATGAAACGCGCGGGCATTGATGTCGTAGGACATCGCCGTCTCTTCGGACGTGAGAACCCGTCAAATTTGCGTTATGTCGCGGCAAAGCGCGAACGCGCAGGACATTTGTCCGAATAAGAAAATTACCGCTAATCAAAAAGACTTTTTGAACGCGCTCAATCGTCGCGATGAACGCGCTCGTTACGCTCGTGACGTTCTTGCGCTTCAATCGAAAGCGTCGCGATGGGACGTGCATCAAGACGCTTGATCGAAATAGGCTCACCAGTCTCTTCGCAATAGCCATAGGTGCCATCGTCAAGACGTGCGAGGGCTGCATCGATCTTGGCAATCAATTTGCGCTGGCGATCACGAGAACGAAGTTCAATCGAACGATCAGTTTCAGATGAAGCACGATCCGCGATGTCGGGATGGTTCTCGCTGTCATTTTGAAGATTGGCGATGGTCTCGCGCGCCTCGCGCAAAATATCGTCTTTCCAGGCCAATAGTTTTTTGCGGAAATATTGGCGCTGTCTTTCATTCATG
>Ga0129333_10001525_pt1 | contig 21029 bp, 20 predicted proteins | sample CPB6_08_DNA_FD_94474 | JGI IMG/M metagenome (GOLD analysis project Ga0129333, IMG submission 94474) | Freshwater to marine salinity gradient microbial communities from Chesapeake Bay, USA - CPBay_Sum_0.6_0.8_DNA | ecosystem: Environmental > Aquatic > Marine > Coastal | place: USA: Chesapeake... | reverse complement strand
CACTGGTTTAAAATATTTCATAATTTTACTTTTATCATCTAGTTCAATCTCAATTTCAACATAATCACTATATAATAAATCACCGGCATTATCTATATTTGTAAATTCGGTATCAGTTAATTCTATTTGATAATCTGCATTATATTTAGATTTATCACTTGGTGAATATTTAGCTATTAAATATTCTTGTAATTTTTGATTTTCAAATTTTTTAACCTGTATTTTATCTTTATATTCATCTGATATTTCAACCCATTTTTTACCTGCAACAACTGGTGTTTTTATTGTAAATTTATTATCAGTTCCTAATGTTCTAGTTGCTTCAGCATATTTTTTAGGTGTTAATACACAGTCGTCAATACGCATAAAATCATTTCTATTTTTTGCAATTTCTACTAGACATTCTAAATCTGCTCTTAATTTTTCTTCTGCATCCTTAATAGCATTTTGTTTTTCTATATTAGCACTTGTTTTTGTTATATATGAATCCCTGTCATTTGCATTCGCAACAGTACACTGTGATCTAATATCGGCTTCGTTTGCTGATGTTGCTGTTTTACATTGATTAACCGACATATATTCGCCAAGATTTGTTCCTATTTTTCCATATTCACCAGCACTTGTTCCTATTTTTCCATATTCATTATCACTTGTACCATCGCCTATTTTTCCATATTCACCTTTACTAGTTCCTATAAGTCCCCACTCTTGTTCACCATTTTCACTTTGTGTATTAATTTTTTTTTTATCTTTGATATCGGTTTTTGCAATTGCACATAGTTCAGTTGTTGGTTCAAAAGTACAATCATCTTGCGAAATATATCCCAATGCTTTAATTCCATTAACATTAGATTTCAAAATTGAATTTTGATTAAAACTAGAAATTGCAGCATCTTTAGTACTTATTATTTGATCTTTAGAAGCTAATTGTTTACTTAAACTAATATTAAATAAATCTTTTTGCGCTTGTAAAGAACCATTTTTAAAAATAGCAATTTTTTTATCTATATTATCTTTACATTTACTACTACATTCTTCTGATGTACCATATCCATCATCATAATTAGTATCTCTTCCATTGCAATAAGTATTGCAATAATTATTAACAAATTCTGTATCACTTTGTACTGAGAATTTTTCTTTATTTGTTTTATTTATTAATATAAATATTATTAGTATAATTATTACTATAATTATTAAATTTATATACATATAATTCATATTTTTAAATAAATAATTCTAATAATAGATATTATTAAAATATAAAAAAAAATAATTAGTTATATTAAATGAAAATGAAAGGAAAAGAAATAATAATTATATCTATTTTTATTATTTATCTGATTTATATATTTTTTCACATATATGATACTTTAAAAATAAAAGAAGATTTTATAGATATGGATACACAACATAAAATTATATTTAAAGATTCATCAACAGGAACAATAATAGGTAAATTTCCTAATAATTGGGATAATACAAATGAAAATGATAATATTTCTACAATACAATTAATGACAGGAAGTCCAGGAATCAAAGGTGAAAAAGGCGACAAGGGTCCAAAAGGTGATATTGGTTTTCCTGGACCACCTGGTTTATCTAGAATTGGCCCGATTGGACCAAAAGGTGATAAGGGCGATAAGGGCGAACCTGGTCCACCCGGAAGTAGTATTAAAGGCGAATTAGGACCCAAAGGCGATATTGGTCCTCCAGGACCAATGGGACCAAAAGGAGATGATGGTAATGATGGACCACAAGGATTACAAGGCATAAGGGGCCCACCTGGTAATAATGGTCCCATTGGACCACCAGGAGATGTTGTTCACGTACCTGGACCACCAGGTAAAGATGGTATAAATGGAACCTGTGACGGAAATGTAAGTTTAAATAGTATTAATAAGGATAATAAATTTGTAGATTTAGTTATAAATGGAAGAGATTTAAATATAAATTCATCAAAAAGTATATTTTATAATAATCTGTGTTTTGGTGATGAAAATTTATGTTTAACAAGTTCAGACATAAGTAAAATTAAAGAGTTAATAAATTAAAAATAGTAATTTATATTAAGTTAGATATATGACAAATAATATTAATATACTATTAATATTATTAATATTAATAATATTAATTTTTATACCTATCTTGATAATTTTTAAAAATAAAAAAGAAAAATTTCAAAATATAGTTTTTAAAGATAGTGATAAAAATATTTTAGGAACATATCCAAATTATATAAAATATCCACAACTATTTAATATTGAAAAAGGAGGAATAGTGTTAGATGATAATACAATTGAAGTAATAATACCCGATGCATATAATGGAATCCAAGGAAAAAAAGGCGACGTTGGCATTAAAGGCGATAAAGGAGATAATGGTCCTATTGGAAATACTACCATTGGTATACCCGGTTCAAAAGGAAATAAAGGCGATAAAGGCGATATGGGATTAAAAGGATTAGATGTAGTTGGGCCACCAGGAGATAAAGGACCTACAGGTATGATAGGTAATATTGGAATAACCGGACCAAAAGGTAAAAATGGCAATCAAGGCCCCAGAGGTATAATTGGAGAAAAAGGTGAAAATAATACAACACAGGGGCCAAAAGGTATAACATATGATATCGAAGATGTGCCTAAATGTATTGATTCTGAATGTATACCAGGTACTCCTGGTATTGATGGAATTGTTGAAAATGACCCCAGATATATGTTATCAATTAATAAAAATAATTATAGAAAAGATTTAGATATTTATGCAAATAAAATAGATTTTCCTTTTAATAATATAATTATTGGTAATTATTCAGAATTATGTATTGATAATAATTGTATTAATAAAAATGATTTTTCTAAATTGCATAAAAATTTATTTGATAATTGTACTTGTCCAAATGGTATACCAAAAACATATGAAGATGGTTGTAGAAAAATTAATGAAATTGAATGTAAGCAATGCAATCAAGGATTTTATATGAAAAATAATGAGTGTCTTGAAAATAAATGTATATGTTATAATGGTAACCCAATTGATAATACATTATGTGAAAAAAATAACATACAACATTGTGATAATTGCTTTGATGGATATTCATTAATTGATAATAAATGCATTAAAAATAATTGTACTTGTGATAATGGTACTCCTTCAAATATTTGCGAAGGTAATAACTTAGAAACGTGCAAATCGTGTAATGATGGGTTTATATTATTAAATAATTTATGTTATAGCCCAATTACAAAAACTGTTAATATTGAAAAAACTGAAAAAACTAAATTAAATTTAAATAATGAAATTAAAGATTTAACTGATAAAATATTAATAGATACTATTATTTTCAATATATCAGGCGAATACATATCTGACGATATGAATATCGGAGCATTACATATTGATTTTGATGATATTTTATCAGAATTTATTAATATTAAAAATATAGTAATAAATAATGAAGCATATATAACTGGTGCTTTTGGAAAAGGAAGTTCAACTGGTTATGCACCAAGACAAGATGTTAATAATTTTTACTATGGTTATAAAGGGGGAGATGGTGCTGATGGTAAAGATGGTGGTCCTGGAATAACTTTTAATGCATCTAGGGATTATAAAGATAGAATATCAATTACTATTACAGATAATTATGATAGAATAATAGGAGGATTTCCTTCGCAGGGCGGCAATGGTGGTAAAGGTGGTAGAAAAGATATATATATATATGAAGATGATAGTTTTGAAAAAGAAAACGTTTCTATTAATAAAAATCTAGATAATAATACATTAGAAATATGTTACAACGGCACTTGTTATAATACAGAATGTAATTACGATGATATAATTTCATCTGATACGTATTTTATATCTTATCAAGAAGTCATAGATAGTAATGATATGATTTTTAAAATTGATAAAATTGGCGAAGAATATAAGGTTTCTAGATATTATATGTCAGATAAATGGACTCCAATAAAATTACAGGATGGTTTAATTGCTGAATTTGGAGGAGGTGTATTAAAAGCAACAGAAGAAAATAACAAAGATAATCCATTTAAATTAAAAGAAAGTGATTATGGTGAAAGTGGAAATATTGGTTCTGAAATACCTTCATGTATTGCTGGAAATATATATGGTGGAAATGGGGGTTATCCTGGTAAAAATGGCAATCAAGGAATAAAAATAAAAACTAATAATAATATAAGGTATACTTATAATTCAAATACATATTAATGTTTAAAATTTTAATATTTTTTTGGATATTTTTGTTATTAATATCTATTTTTTATATTATTAATAACTTAATGCAAAAAAAGGAAAATTTTAATGTTAGTGAAGTTGAAAATGATATTAATTCGAGAAATAAAATATATTTACAAACAAATGTAATCGATATTATACCAGGTAAACCCGGACCAACTGGTGAAGAAGGTGATAAGGGAAAAGATGGTACTAAGGGCCGTGATGGAAAAGATGGTTTAATTGGTAATTCGGGGAATGACGGAGATGATGCGGCAACAGTTAAGTTTATCAACCCAGATAGAACTATAGCCGGAAGTGTAAGTGTTAGAAATACAAATACTGAAGATGTACATGAAATTAATATACCTATTGGCAAGAAGGGTGAACGTGGTGATACACGTAAACTTAATTATTGTTATACTGATACAGATGGGAGAGTTGAAGATTGTACCAATGAATCTAACCCAACAAAAGATGATATGTATTTATTTATACCTAAAGGGTTGTCTGGCGAAGCTGGCGATCAGGGTGATTGTTCTATGGAGTCTCCTGGATTTCCAGGACCACAAGGCGATATGGGTCCAAGTGGAGATAAAGGGGAAAAAGGACCAAGGGGTTTGGATGGAAAAAGGGGTATTGATGCCAATAAATTAAATATTGGAAGTAATGTTATGGGAGTTGAATATAAAATTTGTTTTAGTGAAACTCCGGATCATTGTATTGATGTTCCAATGCTTAAAGCAATTAATCAAGATTATCAAGACAAAATTGACAATAAACCTTACGAAGATATTTTATCAAATACAAATAATAATTATGTACCAGTTTTATTAAGAAGACTAAACAGACTTAAAAAGGATTTATGTTTGGCACATTTAACAGGAGACTACAGCAATGGATATATAACAGATATTAAAAATGATTTATATGAAACATATACGGCATTTAATGAAAGTGAAGGAAATAAATTTAAAACAGAATTACACAATGATGATGATAAATTAAAAGAATATTGTGCCAAACTTTTTAATATTGTGTCCGCTGACTTTATATTCAACAAAGAAGATAAAGATGATTGTACTGATGTTGTCTTGCATAATTTTATTAAAACTAATTTAGAACAACAAGGTAAATGGGAAGATAGATTTAATACATATAAAAATACACCTATTGTTGATATTAAATTTGAAGGTAGCACCGGTATTGTTAGTAGTAGTACTGAAACTGCTGCATTAATAATTGATGTTGATGAAATATTTAAAATATTTCCAAATATATATGAAATTATACTAAATGTTGAAAGATTTATAACTGGGAAACACGGTCGAAGCGGAGCAGAAACAGATCTAGATTGGGATGATAAAGCTGCAAATGGATTAAATGGAGGTAAAGGACAACCTGGAAATGATGGCGGTCCTGCAATTGAAATTATATATAAAGGTACTAATAATTTAAAAGAAATTGTAATTCGAATAAATGAAATAGAAGGAAAAAAAATTATAGGTGGTTTTGGCTCATTGGGTGGCGCGGGAGGCAAGGCTAGTAAAAGTTTTACCCAAACTATTGATCATAAAATAGATAAAGTCCTAATAGGTGGGGGTTCGGAAGATAGGTGTGAACCTGCTATAATTTATAATGGACCCAGTGATGGTGTAAAAGAAGATGGTAAACTTGGAAGATACGAACAAGCATGGGTTAGAGGAAATGGTCATTGGGAGGATAATAAGAATGAAACTTATGGTAAATACTATGATATGATTGTGTTTGGGCAATATCATTTAGCCAGCACTAATAATTATGAAAATGTTGATATTATTAAAAGCAATAAGTCAAATAGTGGAGACTATTGGGAATTTAATATTCGTAAGGAAGCGCAGATTAATGCAAAAGGGGATCATGGATGGGAAGACGATTTCAACTGTACAACTTATAATTCTGAACTTACTTATGATAATATTGATTATAATAATGTAGATATTCGCAAATTATCACAATTTATTTATGTAAACAACCCAGCATTACAAACAAACACCAAGGACATACGTGCTATGCTTGCTTCTTTGCACGGGGAAAAGTTCACTTATAATAAAAGTCCTTTAATTAAACCAGCAACAAAAGAACACTGTCCGCGCAGTGGACCTTGTTATGGAGATAACTGGACTGGAGTATGTTGCAAAAGTTGTAGAGAAGGTGGGAATTCGATGTCAAGACCAAAAGATCGGGCAAGTTGGTATGGTTTTACTGCACGAAAATGTAAAACGATTAATACCGATGCTATACCAGGTTGCCCAAGTAATTATTCTTCTATGTTAGGTAAATGTTGTCCCGATGAATATATGAAAATTGATAATTGTACTGTAATTATAAAACATAATGAAAATGGCATTGAAAATCCTGCTGATCCTGGTGGTCTTACAATTGGTGCTTCTGCGGATTATACTGCAAAAGATAAGGAAATATGGGAAAGTTATAAATCTGACCAAAAAGCCAATGATGAAGATGAAACTCGTAAATATGTTCCAATTACAATCGACTTTACACCTACATCAGAAGGTACTACAAATGGAACACGTGGCGACCGTGGCGATGATGGTGCAGATGGTGATATTATATCTACTAACATTCAAGATACAACTAAAGTAATTATAATTTTAAATGGTAATGAATATACTAATTATTAAATTTTTTTATCATATTATAAATAGATAGTAATATAAATGAATACTCTTGATAAAGATATACAAGAAGTTGATAATTATACGGCTCAAGCGGTTTTAAATACTCAAAAAAAAAATAATGATTCTCATTTTTGGGAATCTAAGGCTTATCATCCGTATAATAAATATGTTGATAGTCAAATTAAACTTAATAAAGATAGATATGAATCCTTAAAAAATATGCCATTATTTTTAATGATATTTACTTTAATATGGTTTATTTTAGGTGTAGGCGGATGGTTTATGTCTATTTATTGCTTTAAAGCAAAAGGTGGAAACAAAGTAAACAATGTTATTGGTTTACTAATTTCTACATTCCTTGGTCCATTTTTCTGGCTTTATTATCTTTATATGAAAAAAGAATATTGCAAAATCAAAAAATAGTTAAAAAGAAAATAATTTGATTAATTATGGATAGCGAAGAAGAATATCTAGATAATTTATATAATAATTACTTAGAAAAAAAAACATTATATGATTTTATATGTACAAATAATATAAATTTAAATAATAATATAACTGAACTACAAAAATCTATTGATAATAATAATAAACTTTATTATTATCAAAATATTTATATAAAAGAAAGTTTAAACCCATCTATTAAAAATATATTAGAATATTGCAATTTAATATCAAAATTACAAACATCTCTTATAAATAATTTAATATCTCAAAAAATGTTTTATTATGTTAATGATAATATTATATCTGATTTAAAAACTAATATTGATGAGTTGCAAGATATTTTTTACGAAAAATACATAATAAAAAAACGTTTGAAAAAGATGAACTATACACCAGAATATAGCGAATACCTATTTAATATATCATTAGAAAATATTGAGAATGCTTTTAAATATACTTAACTATTATTTTTATATTATTTGAAGTATTTAGTAAGATATTTTCATCTATTAATTCTTCATTACTAATAATAAGATTACTATTAACTAAATTTGATAAGTTATCAATATTATTTAAATCATTAATATTGTTATTTTTCGCCTTTATTAATTTATATTTTGTATTTTTATTTCTTTTATTTTTAATAATTAAGTTATTTTTCATATTTCTGTATACAATATAGTCCAAATTATTGAAATAAATATTATTATATTCTTTAATTTCTTTGTTTAATTCATTTTTTAATAATTTTTGTTTTTTAATTATATCAATATTGATGTATGATAATATTTTTATTAAAATATCAGAATTTAACAATTCTTTCATTTTATCTAAATATAATTCTATATTTGACATTTACTTATTATTAACATTTTTAATATGATATAAACTTGATTCGTGTCTTTTTATATGATAATCACGAAATGCTATATATATTTTACCACATAGACATTCTATTTTATTTTTTTCCTTAACATCATTATAATTATTTATTTCTCTATTTTTTTTATTTTTTTGCGAATATATTTTACTTCTACAATTATCACAGTGCAAATAATATATTTTTTTTTCTATATTTTTATAACTAAATTCAGCAACGTCTAATCGTTTTTTACATTTAGTACATTCCATATATGTAATATGTATATAAATAATAAAAGGTTTTTTTTCATTTTTTTTATTTTAACATTAATCGATTAGCAAGATTAAAAGCTTCTTCAATTTCTCTATCTTTTTTTTTGATTCTTTCTAATCTTTCTAATTCTTCTTTATCCATTTTATCTTGTCTTTTTTCCATATATTTTATTTCTTTTTCAGTTAATTTTTTTTTTATTTTATTATCGCTATATTTTTTATATTCTTCTGTATTTTTGAATTGTTTTATTTTCTCAAATTCTTGATTTGAGACTAATCTATTTGTCGAATGTGCCTTTAAATAATCAGTGTAAGCTAACTGATTTGTTTTTTCTATACTGCTACTATAGTCTGTATTTTTACCAGCTCCTATAACCGAATAATTCAAATTTTTAGCCAATATCATTGGGGTTGGTTCCTCATATTTAACAATTTTAGTTGTTGTTTTTACATACTTATTAAATTTATCATTAAAAGATTTATTATCTATTTTCTCAGAATTAAATATATTATTAATACCTATTTCATCTCTTATGTCAGATGATTCTAACATTGTATCACCATAGCCAAAATCTATATCATCATCCCTTATTTTAACCTTGTCAAAATATTTATTTATTCTTTCATTTAATGATAAATTATCATTGTAATCTTTTTCTATATCATTTTGTGTATTATTATTGCTATAATAAGTTTGTGATTCTTTTTTCAATTCGTTATGACTTTTATTATTTGTTCGCATTTTATAGTCATTTGCCAATTCATAAAAACATTTTGTTATAAAATCGAACAATATCTTATCACCTCCCTTATCTGGATGTGTTTGAATTGCTAATTTTTTATAAGACTCTTTTAACTGTTCCCACGTAAAATTACGATCTAATTTAAATACTTTATATACATCTATATTACTATTATTTTCTATTTCGTTGATATATTTTTCTTTAGTAGAATTATTTCCCATATATTTTTTACTTTTATTATATCTTTTTATATATTTGTTTCTAATAGATTAAATGAATTATTATTGGTTAGTTTTGGCATTTGTTAAAGTATTTGTAACTTTACTTTCTGTATTAGCACAAAAATACTATAAATTTAAAGGAAACTTTTACCCTATAATAACATGCATTATTGCTGCTATATTTTTTATTATTTATACTTTATTATTTGAAAATATAAATGATGTAAAAAAAGAAAATTTTTATATTCTTGTGGTTTTTGGATTTTTATTGTTTATATTTTTATTTGTTAATTTTAAATTAATAGTTAACTCCCCACACCCCGCTTATTTTAAAATCTTATCAATATATGAACTTTTATTATTATTAATAATTAGTTATTACTTTTTTGGCGCAGAAATATCATTAAGGAATTGGATAGGTTTTATATTTATTATAATAGGGACCACATTAATTATTAATTATGGAAAAAAATAGAATTAAATTTATTATTGATAATATTATTTATATTGATAAATTAAAAAATAAGTTATTTAATAATTACAAATTTATTAAATAACTATTATTAAATAAATTTGTAATTATTAAATAATAGTTATTTAATAAATATTACACATATTATACAAAATTATGATTATATTGTAAATATATATCTAGATGATAATATAAATAATAATATTTTTTATATGATATGTCAAAATATAATTAAAAAATTGATTATTAATAAAAAAATTGATATTTCTTATTTTCATAATAACATTTTAACTTATAAATATGAATAACTATACTATTTATAATTTTAACAATATAGATCAAAGTTTTATTTTTGACGAGATTAAAAATCTTATGGCGGGTAAAGTAGGCAAATTTAGTTTAATTAATAATTTATATTATACTTATATTGATTATTTTGAATTAAATCAATCATATTATACTTTCGAGTTAATTAGTTATATTGGTATGTATTTATTAGTTATGGTTTATTTATTACTTATGATTATTTAATTTTCCTTTTTATCTTTTGGATTTTTTGAGTAATTTATTAATATTATACCACATAATATCAATAAAAATCCTACTAATTCTAATTTAGTAATTTTTTCTTTTAAAAATCTATATCCAATTATAAGAGTTATTATTGGATATAATGATGTTAATATTGTTGCTAACGCAGTATTACTACTATTAATAGCAAATAAATATCCATAATTTGCCAAGGTTAAAGATAATGAAAATATAACCAATATAAATAATAAAACTTTATAATTTTTAATATTTTTCATATTATTATAATCTTTAATTACTATTTTTCTATGTATAATAGCAAATGCTATAACTGCCAATAAATATATAACTGAATTAATAAGCATTAATGTTATTATATCCATATTTTTCATCATATATTTATTAATTATTGGTCCAATGCCCCATATTAAATTTACTAGTATATAATATACTAATAACATTTAGATCCCTTTAATTATTATTATATTTTAAAAATTTTTTTTACTACATTTTTGACATATGTAAGCATATTCATAATCTAAAAAAAACTGACAATATATACATTTTAATTCTATACCACTATATAAATATTTTATTTTAATACTACAATCTTTGCACACTGATGTATTATTTTCAACAATATTTGTTTCACATATACTACATATTTTATTATCTTCTAAATTTAGTTTACTAAATTTTATGTCCATTTATTGTATTATACAATAATCTTTATTTTTTATATTATTTGATTCTATTGTTTTAAGTACGCATTTTATATCTGGTCTTTGATCAGGATCTTTATCCCACATTTGTTTTATTAATTTATTTAATTTTGGTTCTTTTAACCAGCTAATTTTTTTTATGTCTGGTCTATAATTATTATAAACTATCATCCTATACATCATTTTATCCTGTAATTTTTCTAATTCTATATAAGGTTTTACACAAGAACATATAAACCACATATTTAATGATAAAGAATAAATGTCTATTTTGAGATTGTAATCCCTACCTTCCATTATTTCAGGAGCCATATATCGAAATGTTCCCGTACATTCACTCATTTTATAATTTTCAGGATTTTTTACTAATAATTTAGATAAACCAAAATCACTTAATTTTAAATGCAATGAATCTGTTAATAAAATATTAGAAGGTTTTATATCTCTGTGCATTATGGGGTAATAGCAATTATGTAAGAAATAAATAGCGCGTGTTAATTCCAATAGCCACATTTGTATTAAGTTTTTTTTTGGTTTCCAATAATTATTATACTTTAAGTTGCTCTGATAATAATTTTCTAAAGTTCCTTTATCTAAATATTCATAAACTAATAATACTGGTTCATTTATTGTACACGCTCCTAAAAATAATAATAAATTAGGATGGCGTAGATGTGAAATTATTGATATTTCATTTAATAAATCCTTATAAGCTTGCTCTTCATAATTTTTAACATTTTTTTTTAAACATTTAACCACCGCGTCAATTCCTCTCCAGTTAATTTTGTATACATCTCCTGTACTACCCGTTCCTATTTTATTTCCTTCATCATAATTTAATTCACTATGTTTTAGTTCCCACCATTCATTTCGCCCTCGTACTTCTAAAGGTATATTTTTAATATATAAACTATGATCCGAGTGATCATCATTTTCAATATCACTATCCATATTTAATAATTGTATAATAAATACTAATATCATTTTTTTATTAAATCAAAATTTCTAAATTTATTTTTTTATAACTTTTATATTCAAAGCACAAGTCTCTTATTTCATCCAGTCCTAGTGTTATATCTTCTTTAATATTATTTATCTTGCACATATGATAATATTCCCAATTATAATCAATTATATAGTAATTTATATTATTTTTTTCATATATTTTAATAATACCATTAACATATATATCATATGTTTCATTTTTTAGTATTTTTTCATAAATTTCTGATATTATTGTAATTATTTCTATTAGTAATGGATTTTTTAATATTTTACTTTTATGAAATATTTTATTATTTATTACGTGAACAATGACAATATTTTGATTTAAAAATACATCATATAACATCATTATATCTTGTAATCCGGGTTTATAATTAATGTTTTTAAATTTTATTTTATAATCTAACGATTCATTGTCATATCTTACTGTTAGATATTTTTTTGTTTTTATTAAAAATTTTAATAATGTTAGTTTTAATATTTCAACAAATAATTCTAATTTTAACAAATCTTTATATATTTCATTTGTTCTTATTTTAAATATATATTCTACAATATCTGTTTTTAAATTTGATAAAATCATATTTTATTCTATTTCTATACTTTCGTTTATACAATTATATTTAAATACAGTACTTTTATAAATTTTTATTTTACTTTCTTTATTTTTCCAATCATCTTTATTTCCAGATGCCTTTATACTTAAATTATCCATATAATCATATTTTGACCATTTATTTAAATTATCCTTTGCTACAATTGGTAAAAACGTTGCTGATTTTCCATTATATAGTGTTAATAAAATACCTTCCTTGCCATTAAAATTAAAGTTATTTTCTACATTAATTGCCAAATATTCTTTCCAATTTTCTATGTTATCTAATATTTCTACTTTATAATTTAAATTTTCAGAATTTTTTTTTGTTATTTCAGCACCCCATCTCATCTTTGCATCATTTAATATATTTTGCGAAGAGGAAAATATTCTTATTATACTATTTGTTTTATCATTTAAATTTTCAAATTGTCCTACACAAGAATTTGTCTTATTATTTATTTCTGTGCCAACAAATATACCATTTGTATAATTATATAATTTATTCCATTTTGGTAATAAAAGTAAATCATTTCTATTATTTAATTTACAATTAATTGTAGATTTTACAAGCGATAAACACTGAATAATATCCAGTGGTAATAACAAATTATTACTCTTAAATACACCATATATTATTGATACATAAGATACAAATTCTTGATTTCTTTTACTATAGTTTATTCCATATTTGTCAATTAATTTACTTTTATTGACACTGGAATCATAGTAATCTATAACACGTGCCGACCATTTAAAATAATTTGATATATAAATAAATGTTTTTATTGCATATGGACCACATATTATTTTCGCATTTTCATCTGTTATTTTATTATTTATCAAATCGTCTATTAAATTTTCTTCTAATCTCCATTTACTAAGTTGTTGTGGATAATCCAAAAGATTTAAATTGTTGAATCGTTTACCATAATGAATTAAGTCCGTTGTTGCTATCAACAATACTTTATCCTTAGTATTTGTTATAAAATTTATTATATCATTTGCAAATATTTTTATATTTGTATATGGTGTCGGTGCTAATACTACTATTTCTGCTTTATTAAAATAATGTTTTATTTCATTTTCTACCCATTTATATGAATGTTCGTTTAATCCACCATCTGGGATATTATCTGTTTGATAATTTTTACCATTTATTAATGTTTTAAAATGTATGTTATTTTTTAGTACTAAAACTTTATTAGTAGTATTTATAGGATTATGTAATGCTGCTAAATATATTATAAATTGGATATCTCTATCTTTTTTGACTAAATTATCTAATATTATTTTTCTCGCATTACCTGCATATTCATAACCAGCGTGAGGTATTATCATACCGCGCAAATTATTAAAATATTCTTTATACATTTCTATTATTAAGTTTTAATAAATATTTATATATTTAATTATTAAGGAATGAAATATATATATATATTAATAATAGTAATTATCATTTTAGTATTATTTTATATATTTACACCATACATAAATATTGAAAAATTTTCAGAATCAGAATTTCTATTTAATAGATATCCTTTAGTATTTAGAGATCAAGAAAGTAAAGAAGAATTGGGAACATTTCCAACAACTTTAACCCCAGAACAAAATATTTATGAGTTAACATATATTGATATTAAAAAAGGAGAAAAAGGAGATCGGGGTCCAGAGGGTGAAGTTGGTCCACCTGCAGAATGTCAGGGAGATGTTAATATTAGTTCTATTACAAGTGAAGGTAATTTAGATATAGATGTTAACAATTTAGATATTAGAGAAAATGGCAGTATTAACTTTAATAATAAAATATGTTTCAGTAGTGGAAAATGTATTGACGATGATTTTATAAATAAAGTTAATGATATCAATACTGATGCCGCACCCGCATTAGTTACCTGTCAAAATGAAAGAGCTATTCTCAATAATGAATTAAATGTACAAACTCAACTAAGAGAAAAATGTGATTCAGATTTGCATACAACATGTCAAGATAAACAAGATATAACTACTTCTGCTAATGATTTAATCAAAACAATAGAAGATTATGATCTACTTACTCAACATTTACAAGATAAAATTAGTAAAGCTATAGTCGAAATCAACAATAATTGGGTAAAAAAAGGCAACGCAGATTTTGACGATTTGAAACCAGATGTAAAACAACAATATGCTCCTAAATTTAATTTCCCATTGATTAAGTTTGTATCTGAAAAAGATCCCAATACAGTAATTAGCACATATCCAGATCCGGTCAATGACCCCACACTTCATCAACAGGTTTCTCAATTAGGAAATGAGATTGTTATTACAATACCACAAGGAGAACCTGGTAATCCAGGACCAAGCGGTCCAGCTGGACCCCAAGGTCCTAGTGGAGATAGAGGCAGAGAATGCTTTACAAATTATGAAAAATTTACTGATATATCCTTAACAAATATAGGAGGACCTTTTATAAGATTTATTAATCGAGATACTGGTGAAATACAAGCTACTATTCCTAAAAATTTTCCTTCAGAAAAAGAGATTCAAGATAGTGATATTAATGTTATTGATATACCACTATATCCTGATCCTGATTTAAAAGGTTATCCCGGACCATCTGGACGTGGAGGTGGTCTAGGAAATAAAGGACCTCCTGGAACTTGTTGTCCACCACCGCCACCACGACCACCTCCTCCATCTCCACCCAACTCTTATCGTCGTTCTGGAAGTTCTGGAAGTTCTGGAAGTACAGATCAAAATGTACCCACACAAGTATCCGGGAGACCACAATATTGTCATTCAGGTAGTTGCAAAAGTTGTAGATTAGCACATAAGAATGAATTATCAAATGGAATATCTGGTGATCCAGTATGGTGGGGTATTTATTCTATTAAAGGACCATCTTATTATAGTTCAGCGTGTGGAAGAAATTCAGATGGTTGGAAAAAAGATAGCCCATATGGATACGGTGGTAGAGTTCAAACAGATGTACATCATGGTTGTTTTGGCAATGGTAGGTGGAGAAATCATAGAATTGTAGTATGTTAATAAAACTCTTAAGTATATATAAATGATTAATTATTTATCAGATGATATTATATCTAATATAGTTGAAAAAATAAATATTTATCATATTAAAATCTTAATACAATCTTCAAAAGAATTTTATAGTAAAAGACTAACAATTAATCAAAATAATTATTTCTTATTACTATATTCTAAATATAATAATAGTAAATTATATACTGATTTAAATAAATATAATTTAAATGTCAATATTTATTCTAATTATCCTCTTAATAAAAAAATAAATTTAATACTTTATAAAAAAAAAGCATTATATATTGAATTTATTCATAATAATTTAAAAAAAAATAAAAATCTTAATAATATTAATAACACTTTAAACTTTATAACAAATATTAATTTAAATGATATCAATAATATTAAACATTTTAAGTATTTAAATTCAATTAAATATATTGAAAATAATATATTATTTGCTTATGATTACACTTATAATGAAAGTATTAATTCAGTTATTTCATACTATTTTAAAAATATATATTTAATATTTGATAAATTATATATTGTTTTATATTTATCTATTGTTTTTCTTTATCATATTGTTAATAAAAATAATAAATGTATTAGATATGCATTATTTGATATTGATAAATTTTTTCATAATGCTAAAATTGATATTAATAAATATGAATGCCAATATATTATCAGTACTTTTAAAAATATAATTGTTACATTTGATTATTATTTAAAAAAATATAAATTTAATGATGATATCATTATTTATTATAAATTATTATTGATATATTTATATTTTAAAATACAAAAATACTTTAATGATTATTATGTTTTAGAAGAATTTAATTTACTTTTAAATAAAAAAATAATAAAAAATATTTCTGATATTAAAAATATTGATATAAATCCAATACCGAGATCTATAAAAAATTTACTTATAAATAAATATACAAATATATAAAGATTATAATAGAGTAGTATGTAATATAATGGATGACGATGAATTAAAAAAAAGACTTGAAAGAATTAATGCTATTCGTCAACAACGTACGGAACAGATGAGAAGATATAGAGAGAAAAGAAAGAATGATCCTGATAAAGTTTTAAAAGATAAGGAAAATAAATCTATTTATATGAAAAGATATAGAGATAAACAAAAAGAACTCGATGCCATCGCCATTAAAACTGCAAATGAAAGAAATGATATTATTGTAAATTGTTGTAAAAATAAAGATTCATCATTTACGTCCGATATGATTGTTAATAATATAAATGACTATTCCGATATACCAGTTCCTAATCACATTAAAACCGGAATTAAAGGATTAAAAACTAATACTGCTAAATCATATGCCAATAAAATTTCTGTTATTCATAAAAAAAAGTTTGAGAAAGAATTAGATGTAAATATATTATATAAAATTTTTACAAATAATTACAACTGTGATGATGAAAAATATGTAATTGAAAACCTAAATTATTTAAATAATTTTAAAACAATTATAGATATTGTTAATTCTTTTTATACATCATTAAACAGTCAATATTCATATATTGTTCCATTTTTGACTTTGATTTCATATATTGAACAATTATATAAGGTTTCTTATAATGACTTGGCATTATATCTTAGAGAATTACGAGATAAAATTGAAAAGCAAAGAGGCGATAATGAAATTAAAGAAGGAAAAGTTTTAATTAAAAATTTTGATATTGATGTTATATTAGATAATATTACTAAGTTAGATTCTTCTATTGATAAACTTATTTATGCTCTTTATACTATACATCCACCTAGAAGATTACTAGATTATTCTGAAATGTTTATTAGCAATAATATAGATATTGACAAACTAGATGATGATAAAAATTATGTTATATGCGAAAATGATATACCGTCTTATTTTGTTTTTAATAAATATAAAACTAATAAATTTTTTGGAAAACAGAAAATTAAAATTAATAATAATTTATCATTAATAATTCAAGAATTTATTAAAATTAATAAACTTAATTATAATGATTCTTTATTAAATAATATTAAATCCAATACACTTGGTAAATATATTACAAATATTTGTAAAAAAATATATAATATTTCTATTACTGAAACCGGGTTAAGAAATAGTTATATTACATATATTAATAATAAAAAATTAACATTAAATGAGAAAAAAACTATTAGTCAGATGATGGCACATTCGTTAACAGAACAGCAAAAATATAATAAGGTAGTATAATTTTTTTTATACTTAATTATTAGGAATCAATGTATAATTACTTTATTATAAAAAATCAAGATATTAATAAAGATAAAACAAAAGAGAATTTGATATTAAAATATAATAACGACAAATTTATATGCGGTTTGCCTTTGGAAAAAGATTTTATTGATATAAATAAATATTTTTCAACTAAACCTGTTATACCAACTAAATATTATGCTGTTTATACAAAAAGAGATTTTAATAAAGATAAAGTAAAGGATCACGTTTTTCACTATTTTTCTATGAAAGGTGAATATTTATTGTCCATACCATTTGATTTCAAAAAATTAAATAAAAAAATAAAAAAACATAATGATAATTCTCTTATTGTTGGTGGAAAGGCAAAAACGAAAAAATCTAAAGTAAATACAGAAGAAAAACCTGTATATGTCATAACAAAGGACGAAACTAGTATGGCACAAAATTTTAAATCAGGTATTGCGTGGGGTGCAGGTAGAGTTTTAGTAGAGGGAATTGCCAATTTATTTTCTGGTTGATTTTTTAATTTTAATATATTCTTTTACTAATATACACTCATTTTTATATTTAATATATTCTTTTTTGGATTTAGAATCATTTTTTCTAAATATTTGCCTTTTTTTCCCTAAAACTTCTTTTGTTTTATATTTTACGTATTTTTGTTTTTTATTGTTTTTACCACCAACTCTTCTGTATATTGATATTTCACTATCAGTTGATAAGTGTAATTTTGAGGAATCGTTTATGCTTAAATCACCAGGTTGCAAATCTGTTAATTGTAAAGTTGATTCATTTTTATTTTCTAGGGATTTTATACCTTCTGCAATTTCCTTACCATATTTATGATATCCAGAAACAGGAGCGAAATTAAACATAGGTGCACCCATAATACTTGATGATATATTACTATATTGGTTTGGAAATTGCATTGAAAGGGAATTGGAAAGTTGAAATAAATTTTTTGGATATTCTACAACTAAAATTTTACTAATATTTTTAAATTCTCTAAGTTTTTCTTTGATTTTTTTTTTATTTTCTTCTGTTTGTTGAGGTGAAATATTATTCCCCTGATCGTTAATTCCAATAAATAAAACAACAATACCCACGTGTTTTTGCAAATATTCTTTTAATATTTGGGAATTATAAGTAAACTCATTATTTAAAAAAAACAATAAATCTCTTGATGTATAACCAAAAGCACCCCCATCAGGATAGTATATATTTTTGTTTGAATAAAATGATACATATTTAGCTAAATTTTTGCTATTATTTTGATTATTATAACTATCTATATAATAACCTGCTGACCAAGAATCTCCAAGAATTAATACATTTTCATCTTGCGTGCCATTTATTTCCAATTTTCTTAAATGTGATTGTTGAATATAAGGCTTCCATGCCGGTATTGCATCTACTCCGTACATATTTAAATAACGTGTTTGCATCATATTTCTTGGAATACTAGTTTGTGGTTGAGTATTCCCGGTATAACTTTCACCATTAACTGCATTTCCTTTATCATTTTTTTTATTAAAAATATGTTCAAATATTGCTGTCATATCTTTTATAGCATTATGAGGTAAGTTTTGGTTATTACAAGATCCGTGAAAATTCGTAGCAAGTGCAAAAAATTTTTTATCATTAGTAATTTTTCTTTGAGTTTCATCAATCTGATAAAAATATATTTTATCTTTATGTGATATATATCTATATTTTAAAAAATTGTTCCGTTTTATAATATCATTTATAGAAAAAAACATAGGATCTATCTCAGTATCATTGCAGAAAAATGGTAGAAATACATATATTTTATGGTTTTTTGACTTTGCAACATCAAGTACACTTTCTATATCTTTGTAAAATTTATCAAGATAAGTTTTATCAAATTTACTTGGTTGAAGCATTAAAACTAGTCTTTTTCGTCCAAAGAAGAATATTTGTTTTATTATATCTGTTATATCTTTAACAAATTCTGTTTCTTCAACAAACTTTTCTTGAACTGCTTCTTTTGTTATATGTTCTGGTAACTTATTCCAAATTTCCTTATAATTTTTTGTATAAATAACTAATTTACTTAATTTTGATGTATCTGATATATCTCCTACCCCACCTTTAATAATTTTTTTTTGTTTAGTTTTATGTTTAGGTTTAGGTTTTTTTTCTATTTTAGAATTACTTTTATTATTCATAAATATCTATTAAAATAATATAAAAAAAAAGGTTTTAGTGTTTAAATTTAATTATTTTAAATTTATTTGTTTTTTTATTTAGAGTTTTAGTAGGTTTTTTACTAGTATTTTTGGAAGAGGGTTTAGTAGTAGTTTTGGAAGGGGGTTTATTAGTAGTTTTTGTAGGTTTTTTAGTAGTAGTTTTGGAAGAGGGTTTAGTAGTAGTTTTGGTAAGGGTTTTGGTAGGTTTTTTAGTAGTAGTTTTGGCAAGGGTTTTGGTAGGTTTTTTAGTATCTTTTGTAGGTTTTTTAGTATCTTTTGTAGCCTTATTTAATCTTAGTATTTTTACATTTGATGATTTAGATTTTGCTATATTTTTTTCTTTATTTTGTTTTTTTACTTTTTTAAATTTTCCACCACCTTGCAAATCCAATTCTTCTTCCTCGTAAATATTGGGTAGCAGACTGCCCGGTGGTGCTCCTGGTGATGCCCCCCTCCTTGATGATGCTGCAGGAGATACCCCCCTTGATGATGCTACAGGAGATGCCCCCCTTGATGATGCTGCCGGTATTGTTATTTCACCTACTAATTTATGTTCAGTGTTTGAATTAGAATTTAGTATTGTTGTTGAATCTTGGTCTAAGTATCCCTCTGTAGATTGTAAAGTATTAATACTTTCTTCTAATTTATTCAGCGATTCTAGTTCAGCAGCACTAGTAGCATCATCAGTAGCTTCACTAGTTATAAAATCAGCTAATATTGCGCTAGTATCTTTTCCTTCTAAATCATCAAAATGTTGACTAT
>Ga0129333_10001524_pt1 | contig 21029 bp, 12 predicted proteins | sample CPB6_08_DNA_FD_94474 | JGI IMG/M metagenome (GOLD analysis project Ga0129333, IMG submission 94474) | Freshwater to marine salinity gradient microbial communities from Chesapeake Bay, USA - CPBay_Sum_0.6_0.8_DNA | ecosystem: Environmental > Aquatic > Marine > Coastal | place: USA: Chesapeake... | reverse complement strand
GACATTTCAATCAATGTTCAAAACAACAAACAATCAGAATGTCACAACAGGTTGGATTGGATCAGGAAGCCAATGGAATTGGAGTCATGCAGGAACTCCTTTGACACTGGCCATAGCTCAGAAAAATTCTCAATATGTTGGTTTTGGTGATTATGCTTCCTTGCATATATCAACGGATGCGGGAGAAAATTGGAGACAGGCCTATACAAGAAGTGCTGATCAGAATCCCGCGGGGACACTCATTCCTACAAGTAAATCCTATCAGTCAAATGGATTGGATAATACAACCATCCATGATATTCTGCATGTAGATTCTTCAACTATCCTTGCCGGCATGGATATTGGTGGCATCATGCGTTCAACAGACAATGGTAGATCTTGGAATGCAATACAACTTCCCACAACTTTTGGCACTTGTTATGCATTGGAAATGGCGGGCTCAACAGTGTATGCCGCGATGTCAGAAAGAGCTTCTTTATATTCTGTCATCAATATCACAGATAGCATACTTAATACAGCAAAAAGTGTATTGTTACGATCCACCGACAAAGGAAATACTTGGTCTATCGCTCAAGAATTTGGATCAACTATATTCACACTCTGCGCCGATCCTCAAAAGCCAAATACCATGTATGCGGGTTTGGTCCATTCAACAAAAGGTGGAATTCTTGTGAATGACAATGTAAATGGCAAAGGCATGTGGAAGAATCTATCAAATCCTCCGAGAACAGAAGGACATCCATATAGCATTGTGGCGATGAAAGATGGCACAATCATCACAACGTTTACAGCCAGAAGAAGTGGTTCGCAGCTGACGCAAAGCTCAGGCGTATTTTCTACAGTAGATGGGGGAACAACCTGGAGTGATCATTCTATAGATGCAATGAAAGTATGGACAACTTCCATTTCAGTCGATCCACATGATCCATATAGAAATACGTGGTATGCTTGTACTTGGAGTAATCCATTGCAATCAACCGACAATTCGGGGGGTGTATATCGCACAACCAATCGAGGAAATTCATGGACGAGATTGCTTACACTTCCACAAGATGATGGATATTCAGGGAATGTCAATGCATGCACAATGAGTCCCATACAACCATCGCTCATGTATGTTGGCACCGCAACACATGGACTCTATGCTTCGCAAAATGCTCAATCAGCAAGTCCGGTTTTTTCGGAATTGGCAATGATCTTTCCTGCAAGAGCTTCACGCACATTTTCTTTTCATCCAAATGCACAATGGGATATGCATATCGGTACTGATGGAAATGGTCTCAGATTTGGCACACATCAAATTCCTGCAATACCTATTTTGAATGCATCAATTCCTGACAGAGACACGATTATTGAACATAAAAAAGGAGAGCGTCCCTTTCTTTCAATCCGGGCTACGCTACATTCAAAGCAAACAAAAACACAAGCCCAAGCACGATTTTCAAAAACTCGAGCATTCACGGTTGCAGACACCACAGACATAATAAATGAACAGGCAAATCATTTTCCATTCAATATTCTTGGAGGTGATGAGATTGTGTACATGCAATGTAGAATTGGCAACAATTCTGGATGGGGTTCATGGAGCGAAGCCATCAAAATCTCATTCAAGGAAATCAATACAAGTTCAGTGAATGAAGAATCTTCAATAACCGGAATTAGTCCGCATCCTGTAAAGGATGAGTTATTGATTCAAAAACCAAGCAATCGTTCATACAGCATATATGCGATAAACGGAGCATTCATCATGTTTGGCATGACAAATACTCCGCTCGATGTGTCTTCATTGCCAACCGGCATCTATACTGTACGAATCACCGATGATGAAACGCTGCGCTTCATCAAACAGTGATCATTCTGCTCCGATGACTGGTAATTTCAGATTGGTGAATTGCTCATTGAATTTTTTTATCTCCACCAATTCCAAACCTTTGATTTGATCGAGTTCTCTTTGTATCAATCCGACAATGTGTTTCACGGCTTGATATGTTTGCTCTGTGGGTTTTGCATCAGCAGATGCAATCGTTGAAGTCAATGCCGCTAATTTATTATTGAGTTTCATAGGGTGATTCAATAAATCTTGTCCTGCTTTGGCTTTGTTTTGCACCAATCTTTGCTCGATTGCAGATAATGTATCAGCAATTGCATTTCCAAGTTTTATGATGTCTTTTGTGATGGCGGTGTCTTTGACTTCCTTCTTCATTTTTGCAATCGCTTGATTGATAGAAGACTTCATGTCTTTTATCCTATTTACCGCTTTATGTGTTTCTGTGACTTTTTCATTTACTGAAACATGCAAATCATATTGCAGTTTTAAATCTTCAGTTGATGCCCCAATTGCGGATGCAATGTCAAAAGATTGTTTTCCTATCAGACTATCCCCTTTTTTTAATGAAACGGAATAGGTACCTGGAATAACTTTTGGTCCTCTTGTTGAAGCACCCCACATGACAACCGGGGATTCCAAAGCAGGTGCTGTATGCATATCCCAAACAATTCGATTGAGTCCTTTTTGCAATGGCAATGCCGCATTCTTTATCTCTTTGCCCGGCTCTGTATGATATATGCTTTCTGTTTGCGCCTTTTCACCCTTCATGTCTTTATCGGAAGAAAATTCTCTTAAAAGTGAATCCTTTGCATCACGAAATTGCATTGTGATTGGTTTATTGTCCGAACCATCCCAATGATAATATACCATGACACCATTGGGGAGATTTTCGCCTGTTTGCATTGTTGGTGAATACCATGAACCGCCATCCATTCTCCAACTCAATCGTGGTTTGAATAAAGTCAGACCTTTCGATTGATTGCTTGCATACTGTTGTTCTTTCGATGCTATGGATCGTAGTGGAGTGATATCATCCATGATCCAAAATGATCGACCATGCGTGGCAATCACAAGATCGCCTTCTCTTTGATGTATTGCAATGTCATGAATTGGAGTTCTTGGCAAATTGTTTTGCAATGGCATCCAAGTATTTCCATCATTTGTCGAGACAAACATTCCTATCTCTGTGCCTGCAAATAATAATCCTTGTTGTTGTGGATCTTCGCGAATGACGCGTGTATAAGCAAGTTCAGGAATCCCTTTTGTGATGAACTCCCATGAAGCTCCATAATTTGTTGTTTTTAGAAGATAAGGCATTCGATCATCGGCTGATTTATATCTTGTTGCTGCAATATATGCAGTGCCTTCACTGTAATGTCCGGCTTCGATGATTGAGATTAATGCCGGTTTACCACCATTCGGGAGATTTTTTGGAGTTACATTGCTCCACGTTTTTCCACCATCTCGAGTGACATGCACCAATCCATCATCGCTTCCCGCCCAAAGAATGTCTTTGTTTTTGGGAGATTCACTAAAGGAAAAAATCGTGCAATATGTTTCCACGCCAGTATTGTCTTTTGTGATCATACCACCGGAAGCTTGCATTTTACTGGTGTCTTTTGTGGTCAAATCATCACTGATGCGTTCCCATGAATGACCATCATTCGAAGATTTGAATACATGATTTCCGCATGTGTACAAAATCTTGGGATCATGTTTTGAAAACACTATCGGATATGTCCATTGAAATCTATACGGATGCGTTGCAGCAGCACTCCCTACAACATTTTCGGGATAAACGCTCACATCCTGATCTTGCATGTTTTTTCGATTGAGGCGAGAGAGAAATCCTCCATAGTTTCCACCATAGATGATGTTTGGATCTTTTGGATCAACTGCGATATAACCAGACTCACCTCCCGCTGCAATGAACCAATCCGATTTATCGATTGACCAACCGAGTGAACGCGATGCTATGCCGATTGAAGAATTATCTTGCTGACAGCCATATACACGATATGGAATGTGATTGTCTGTCGTGACATGATAAAATTGAGCAGTTGGTATGTCAATGTCCGAATATGTGCTGCCACCTGTATTTGTGACAAATGCGCCACCATCATCAGCGATTATGAAACGCTCGGAATCATTCGGATCAATCCACATGTCATGATGATCACCATGCATCGTTCTCATGCCGGAAAATGTTCTGCCACCATCTGTGCTTCTGAACATTCCAACATTCATTGCATAGATTGTCTCAGCATTGCGTGGATCAGCCATGATATGAGAGAAATACCAGGGTCTTTGACGGATATTGCGATCTTCAGATACTTTTGACCAAGTGGCACCTGCATCATCACTTCTAAATAATCCGCCATGCTCATGTTCAATCATTGCCCACACGCGATCTCTTTTTGCCGGAGAACAAGTAATGCGAATTTTACCAAGGATGCCTTTGGGCAATCCAGGGTTTTTGGAAATTTCTTTCCAGGTATCGCCACCATCTATTGATTGAAACAAACCACTTCCTTGTCCACCACTATTCATGCTATGAGCATTTCTGCTTGCTTGCCAAAGAGCAGCATACATGATTCGCGGATTATGTGGATCTCTTTGAATGTCAATAGCGCCTGTTGAGTCACTGAGTGTGCCTGATCTTTTTAGTACTAGAGTCCACGATGTTCCACCATTGGTTGTTTTATACACTCCTCTTTCGGGATTCGGACCGAATATTCTCCCCATTGATGCAATCAGGACTTCTTCTGCATTATTGGGATGAATGGAAATCTTTGCAATGCTTCCAAATGTTTTTGGACTAATGGATTTCCATGTTTTTCCTGCATCAAGTGTACGATATATTCCTTCACCAAATGAAATATTTCCACGAATATCACATTCACCTGTTCCTACATAAATCATTGATGGATCAGATGGAGCGATTGCAATTGCACCGATGGAAGATGCCATGAACAATGTATCTGAAATTGAATACCATGATTCACCGGCATCTTCGGTTTTCCAAATTCCGCCTCCGGTTGCTCCAAAATAATAGGTTTGTCTATCACCCGGAACTCCAGTGCAAGCAAGAGATCTACCACCACGGAAAGGACCTATATGCCGATATTTCATCCCTTGAATAATTGATTGTTCAGTTTGTTGCGCATGAAGTTGGCTTGAAACAATAGCGAGAAAAAGTAAAATGAACATGGATGTACTCTGAGAATATTTGGATATTGAATATACCACTATGGCAAGAAAAATAGAAGGTGCAATGTTGGACATGATCAGAGGCATGTACTGTTTAGCACTTATAGAATCAAGGCTTTGGACGCGTTGAATAGATGATGCGAAGTGAGGGGCGTTTTGTTGGGTCAGGATCATTCGGACCATGAAAAACAAGTCTGTCCAATCTTGTGCGATCTCGATCAATGAATGGAAATAATTTCAATGTACCAATTCTTGATTTTCTGAGCAGAGATTCAACCAAAGCATTCACGACTGAAAATTCATAAATCTTTGACCCACCTTTGGACCATCCGGAAAATTCACGAATTAGATTTCCTGTTGTTGAATCAGTGAATTGGGCTACGAGGATTGAATCAAGAGGTTGATTCCCTCGCAGACATGCAGCACTATCCAATGTTAGTTTTAACACAGCTCCGTGAATGGCAATTCCTTCCGGCATCAACTTCAAGGAAATATCCAATCCACTATATACTCCCGTGCCACAATTGATGATGATCTTGTCTGATTGAGTGGATGGATCAGAAGTAAAAGAGCCATGATATGCTGTTTTGATGAACAGTGTATCATTCTTGACAGCATTGTTTTTTTTGCAAATCACACGCATGATCATTGCTTCATCAATCAATCGTGCATTTGTTGCAGGATCAGTCACCGTTTTGGTGCGGGCAAATGTTCTTATGACAGAGGAACTTGGCTTGGGTATCAATGCAATCGCATAAGCAGATTCAGTGTTGAAGGATGTATCTTTCAATTTCTTGAGTTTGCTCTCATGCCACGATTTGATCAATGTTGGAGAGATATCCATGGATATTTCAGGCATTGTGTCACGCAATGCTATAGAACCATCAAATGATCCATGAGAAACTGTTTCTAAAAAACCTGCTTGTTTAAATGTGTCAATAGTAGCTCTGGGAGTCCATGGTTTGGCTATTGAAAACACATCAAATGCCAAACGATTTGCAATGGTATCACCGAATGCATATCTCTTTGGTTGAAGAAGCAATTGTGCGGAAAGAATTTCAATACCGGCAGAATCAGGCAATGCATCAGGACTAAATCGAAGGAGAATTGAAGAGGTATATCCTTTTGCAGTTCCCAAATAGAGATCAACAGGGTATGAAGCAGTTGGTTGATTGTTGAGCACATTTGTTCCCACAAACATTGGAATGGAATCCGATGTTATGACACTTGCATTGATGGTATCATTATGCAAGTCGCTACCTGCAATCGGACTCTGCTCATTGCAAGCAGATCCCAGTAGAATAAACATTCCACAAAGGGTGAACATGCAGAGTTGTATCAAGGAATGTTGTGTTTTCATTACAACATGTCTTTCATGAGAGCACGATATAATTCACTGTATTGTCTTGCGGCACGACCCCAAGAACGATCTTCATTCATGCCATTGAGCACGAGGGCATTCCACTGTTCTTCATCGGCAAAATGTTTACATGCTTTGTCGATTGCACCAAGCATTGCTTTGGCGGTATACTCTTTGAATACAAAACCTGTACCTTCTCCGGTTTTTTTGTCAAAATCAGTTACCGTGTCTGCCAATCCACCTGTGGAACGCACGATTGGAACGGTTCCATACACTAGTGAATATTGTTGATTGAGTCCGCATGGTTCATATTTTGAAGGCATGAGGAACATATCAGCCCCTGCCTCCATCAAATGAGCCAATTCATCATCAAATTCAATGCGCAGAGAGAATTTTTCGGGATATTTCTTTGCCAATGCTTCAAGCTTTGGATAGAAGGAATGATCTCCCTCACCAAGCAAGACGAATTGAATGTCTTTGGAGAATAATTCTTTTTCTGCATCCAAAATCAATTGAATGCCTTTCTGATCAATGATTCTTGTTACCATTGCAATCAATGGAATGCGCTTATCATGGTGTACAGGCAAACCAAAACGCTCAAGTACGGTTTCTTTATTGGGCGCCTTATTATCCAATGATGTTTTGTCATATTTCTTGGTGAGATATGCATCCGTTTTGGGATTCCATGTATTCAAATCCACACCATGTGCAATACCAACCATGCGATCGGGTTTGGTTTTCAAGACATCGCTCAAACCATTGCTGAGTTTCTGATCGGCAAGGACTTCCTTGGCATATGTTGGACTAACAGTTGTGATGCAATCAGAGAAGTGAATGCCGGCTTTCATGAAATTGACTTTTTTCTTGTGTGACAATGCATCGGCATCACTTTGTGAAAAGCCGGTTTTTGTCAAAGATTTCATCGGGAAATCACCCTGCAATCCAAAATTGTGAATCGTGTATATGATCTTTGTCTTTGCAAACAAATCATTATGCTTCAATCGAACCAATGCAGGAAGAATACCCGTCTGCCAATCATTGCAATGAATGATGTCGGGAACCCAACCAAGCAACATGCAGGTTTGTATCACGGAATGTCCAAAAAACACAAATCTTTCATCATTGTCAGAATAGTCCAAACCCGATGAAGGATCTGCATAAAATCCCTTCTTCGCATCAAAATAATTTGAATTCGTAGTGATATATGCCTGAACTTTTGATCGTGGATTATTGATCGAGGAAGACTTTACTGTTGCATAAGATTCAGTGTCACCAATGGGAATCGGAATGTCCCTTAGTCGATTTATCTCATGAATGCGATTTTTTCTTTCGCTGATTGAACCGTATTTAGGTGCCATGACTCGAATGTCATGACCCAATTCACGCAATGCAAGTGGCAAGGAATATGACACATCGGCAAGTCCGCCTGTCTTTGCAAATGGATATACTTCACTCGTTACAAATAAGATGCTTAATGGTTTTGCCATAGCTTGCAGATCAACCTTAAGGTGAATGAATATGCACGAATGCTTAGAGCAAAAATACGGATTTTTCTCGAATTTCACCTCTTTTACTCGGTTGGTACATTCATCCAAGGCAATAATTTTCAAGGGATTGGCTCTAAAAACTTGCTAGTTCCTTTTTTGGAAAAAGAGATTTCTTCCTTTTAAAAATAGAGTCTCAATTTGCCAAAACATGTATTTTCGTGCGCATGAAAACCCATCTATCACATATAAACCTTTCAAATGTGTTCAGAACCATCTGGATTATGGTTGCTTTATGCATATTTTTGGCGTTTTCTGTCATTACATCCCATGCTCAAGGTTCGAAAGTCCTCACAGGAATCATTAACAACTATGCGAAGGTCATCAAATATCATCCATGCACAAAATCCGTGGATGTAATAGGTGTATTTGGTTTTGCACCAAATCAAAAAGTATTGATGATTCAAATGCAAGGAGCATTGATTGATACAACCAATTCCCCGGCTTTCGGTACTATCCTGAATTATAAAAATGCGGGTAATTCGGAGGTTCTTGTAATCGATTCCATCAAAGGTTCAACGATTATATTTAAAAAAGCACCGATGAGGCAATATGATCCTGAGAATGCTCCGGTGCAATTGGTTACGATACCTGTATATGATTCTGCTGAGGTGAATATTTTCCAGAATCCGCTCTCCTGTGAGCCTTGGAATGGTTCAACCGGGGGTGTTCTTGCATTTGAGGTTAGACTCGCTTTCGACATGGCGGGAATGATCGATATCTCAGGAAAAGGATTCAATGGAGGTAGAGCCCGATATGGCTCGAATAAATCAAAAGTGCAAGACTATAGTTTACCAGATACACTACCGGGAATATCTGCATCACTCGATGCAGGAGAGAAAGGTCGAGGCATAGCTGTACTTTCAAGATCTTATATCATAGGAAGAGGAGCTCCCGCAAATGGAGGCGGTGGCGGAAATGCCCATAATTCCGGTGGAGGCGGTGGCGGAAATGGAGGGAATGGCGGTATTGGTTCTAAAGATTGGCCTGATACACTCGATCATATTGGTGGTATAGGCGGAATCAAGCTTCCTTATCAGCAATTCGTGAATGATTCAATGCCCAGATTATTCATGGGCGGAGGTGGTGGTGCCGGTCATGACAATAACAATGCAAGTTTATCAGGTGGTGCTGGTGGGGGAATAGCATATATCCGCGCAAATAATGTGATCATCAGAAATTTTGCCATAATAAAAACAAATGGCAATGATGTCGGTGGACCTCTCAATCCATCGAATGATGGATATGGAGGTGGCGGTGCAGGAGGAACAGTCTATTTTGACGTCAATCGCTTTATATCATTTGGTGATACTCTGACAATTGAGGCAAAAGGAGGCAAAGGTGGTTCCACAAATGCTATCATGCATGGTCCGGGTGGAGGAGGTGGCGGTGGAGCGATATTGTTTAAAATGAATCTTCCCTCTACCGTTGCAGTCAATAATATTGGCGGTTTGCCCGGCTTGAATATAGCTCATGGCAAAAGTTATGGTGCTGCCCAAGGAGAAAAAGGCATTATACTCACCAATGTGCAATTCAAAGAAAGTTCAATTGGTGTCATGACTTTATCAGCTTCAAAAGATACAACCATCTGTGAAAAGACCTTGGCTCAATTGTCTGTAAAACCTGTGGGAGGGAGTGGTCCTTATACCTATCGTTGGGAAGGAATGAACATCACCAATCCTAATGCACAAACAACCACAGCCCGTCCAACAAAAGATGAAATGTATCGCGTGATTGTAACAGACTCCAATGGATGCGTGAATTATGCATTGGTGAATGTCAGAGTTCTTCCCGCGCCTTCGCTCAATCTTCCAGCAAATGTTGTGAAAGCCTGCAAGGGTGATACGATCATTCTTCAAGCAAATAGTCAACAAGAACTTACATGGTTTGCGACAAAAGGTTTGCTCGAGAATAAAGGCCCTTCAGTTCGTTGCATTGTTGATTCCACTCGCACCTACACGGTCTATGCGGAAACACAATCCGGATGCTCGGCAATCGATACCATCCGTGTAGAAATGGAAGAAGCGCCAACTGTAACAGGCATTAATCGCATCATCGAAATTTGTCCGGAACAGGATTCAATCAAACTTCCGCAATCTTTTGTATTTGGAGGAATTCCACCATACACATATGCATGGTACACACAAAGCGATACAATTCAAACCGGAACGCAATTCAAACAAATAACAGTAAAACCTTCACGAAACACGACATACCATCTTGCTATCACATCTCCTGCAGGATGCGTGTTTAAAGATTCAATCTCTGTAATTGTCAATCCTACACCGATACTCAACACTTTGCTTGATACCGTGCTTTGCAAAGGAAATTCCATCTTGCTCAATGCAAGTGGAGCGGATCTATATGAATGGACACCGAATATTGGATTGTCTGATCCAAAAAGCTCAAGTCCGATGGCAAGTCCGCAGATTACGACTACATATATTGTGAAAGCAACATCATCCAAAGGTTGTTCAGTTTATGACTCAATGACAATCACCGTAGTTGATCCACCGGTAAAGCCAATCATCACCCGCAGAAATGATTCACTCTTTGTCAGTGGCAATGGAATGGAATATGAATGGTATAGAAATGGATTTGCAATTTCCAGAGGCAAAGATTCAATTCTGATTATCGATACTTCGGGGTTTTATTCAGTAAGTGCATTTTCGCAATACTGCAGCACTCTCTCTGATTCATTGTTTGTTGCAATTGGCAATGCTCGAATCATTCTTGATTCCATCACGGTGAATAATAATGAAATCAAACCATTGAATATCTCGATCACAGATACCTCTGGAATCACGGGTGCAGGGATCACAGCACTTACCTTGACATTATCCTGGAATCCGACCGTCGCAGACATTTCTCATCCGGATTTTGGTCCGGTCATTGGTGATTCCATCAAATCTGCTCCTTTAACACTACCAATTAGTAGCACCCTAATTCTTGGCACATTGCAAGTTCGAGGTTTACTTGGCAATGCACCATCCACCAATGTAAAGATAGAAGCTGTAAAACCTATTGGCGGAATATTGCGATATAACACCAATGAAGGAAAAGTAGTCATTGGTGATATTTGCTATGAAGGAGGAGTTCGATTGTGGCATCCCGACAAATCATTTGCAAAAGCAAGCATTACCGTGAATCCTCATCCTGTAGAACAAGATGCAACTATTGTTCTTCGCATACCAGAGCAAGGTGCCTTTACATTGAGAGCATATTCTACAAATGGTACTGAATATCCAATAGCAAAAGGTTTCACTCTGCCAGGAATCATTATGACAACTCTCTCTCACAAAGAATTTTCTGCCGGAACATATATACTGATGCTGGAAACAAGAACCGAGAGTGTTTCACTACCAATCATCATCAATAAATAAAATGAAATCAATAGAAAAATCTGATGAAGAATGGAAAGATTCCTTGACTGAACTCCAATATGCGGTTACCAGACTCAAGGGCACAGAAAGAGCTTTCACAGGCGAGTATTGGAATCATTATGAAGATGGTACATATTCTTGCATTTGTTGCGGAGCGCCACTCTTTACATCCAATGAAAAATATGATTCCGGATGCGGATGGCCTTCGTTTTTTGAAGCAACAAATCCAGAATTGATTGAAGAAACACCGGATTTTTCTCATGGCATGGTGAGAACCGAAATCACATGCACTCAATGCGGAGCCCATCTCGGACATGTTTTTCCCGATGGCCCAGCTCCAACCGGAATTCGTTATTGCGTGAACTCAGCTTCCCTTTCATTTTCATCCAAGGATGCACATGGCAAAGAAGAATGAACAAAGTTTTGAAGATCAAATCAAAAGACTCGAATATATCGTTTCTGTATTGGATCAAGGAAATGCCCCGCTCAATGAAATGATGGCACTCTATGAAGAAGGTATAGCTCTTATTGGAACCTGCAAAAAAACACTCGATGAAGCCGAGCAAAAATTAACCGTTCTTGGTGCTTCCTAATCAGGGTTTTGAAAAGCAGGAATTCCTGATCAACAATGAATCAGTGAAGGCATGCAAATATGCTTCCAAGTCATCCATTTCAGCTTTCGTCAAATTCAAAGGAGTGATGTCCGGAGATTTATTGATGAATTGCTTTCCACCAATATTATAATGCTCAATAACTGCACGAAGTGATGGTAAAGATCCATCATGCATATATGGATGAGTGAGAGCGATATTGCGAAGTGTGGGTGTTTTGAATGTACCTATGTCTTTGTCAAGTTTCGTGACATAATACCTTCCCTTGTCATAATAATGCGTATGTAATCCAGTGCTATGAAATGCTCCGTCTGAAAGATGGGGTCCGCCATGACACTTTCCGCATTTCGCCTTTCCATCAAAAAGCAATTTCCCCCTTCGCTCCTGTTCATTGAGTGCTGATGCATTTCCAGAAAGAAAAGCATCATGTCTAGAAAAACCCGAAACAATCATGCGAGTAAAAACACCAATCGCATTTGCAATTCCTTTAACAGATATCTCTTGCTCCCCAAATGCCTGCTTCCATAATTTCTGAAGATGTGTTGATTGGTTGACTGCTGTTTTTACAATGGAATCCGTAGCATACATTTCATTCGGACTTCGCAATGCATCTTCAATCTGCTGCTCGAGTGTTGTCGTTCTACCATCCATGAAAAAAGAAGACTGATAAGCACTATTGATGATTGTGGGAGCATTTCGCATTCCGGATTCTCCCGCAACACCTTTACTCACGATCTTTCCGGCATCGGAAAAGCCAAATTCTTGTTTATGACAAGAAGCGCAGGAAACAGATGCATCCCCGGACAATGTGGCATCATAAAAAAATGCACGACCAAGTTCAAAAACAGGTTGTGAAAATGATTGATGCGGAGAAAATGGAATGATGGGAACCCCTGATGGGAGATTCATTGACATTGGAGTACAATATTCAATGCTTGGCGAGGTTGAATCAGAGCAGGAAATACAGCACAAACTCATAACAATGATCAATGAGACACTATGGCGAAATGCGCAAATCATGTACAATCAAAAATTATCTGAAGAAAATACATCCTTCATTTTTTCTTTGAATTCTACTGCTTCTCTTCCTTTTAAACCAAGTTCAGCCAATTGCTCATCAGTTGGTAAAGAAACTGATTGAAGCAAATGTTTCATTACTTTTATTTCGGGGGCTGTCAAGCGATGAGCATTCAGAATATAATCCTCAAATGCTTCCCAAGCATGAGGCACAAATGGTTTCACTAATTCAGCTATTGCTTCTGCAAATACGCGAATTTCATATTGGGCATGCGCATCAATGCGGAGTCGAAGAAAATGAAAGAGATTATGCAAATCAATCTTCCAATACCACTCAGTATAATTAGACACCGGCAAATTGATGCGAGCAATTTCTCGAGCCATGCCTTGCTCCAAGAATTCTTGATATTGTGCATATGCATCATCCTGACCTTTCTTGAAAGCCTGCGCCGCTTGATCAGCCATGCCATCAGGAAGAGTTTCATCGGATCTGCCTTGCTTATTGGAAACACTTTGTGGACGAATGTCTTGCACTGCCGGAGTATAGAATTCATCTTTCATTTCCGAATAGCGACCACTATATTCATTCACATTCGCAGTGCGATGTCTGATCCATTGTCTTGCAACAAAGATTGGCAACTTCACATGGAACTTGAACTCAACCATCTCGAAAGGAGTTGTATGCGCATGGCGTAGCAAATAGCGAATGAGACCGCGATCTTCATGCACCTTTTTTGTTCCGGAACCATAGGACACGCGAGCCGCTTGGACAATTGAAGCATCATCACCCATTACGTCGATGAGGCGAACAAAGCCTTTATCAAGACAATCTATGCGTTTCCCGAGAAGTTCATTTTTTTCAGAGGCATCTATGCCCATTCCATGCTCAGCCATGAAGCAATCCTTGCGAAAAGTATATCAGAATATCTGCAAAATACGAAAACACCTGCTTTTCTTGCTATTTCGAATAGGCATGTGGAAAAGACATCCTTCCATTCGGAATTCGTTTGCAGAGAAGCGCTCATTTCCTGAATTTTGGGTCATCTTAGGAGTAGAGACATGCTGAAAGATTTTAAAGAATTTATCAATAAAGGGAATGTCCTGGATTTGGCAATTGGCGTGATGATTGGTGGTGCCTTCGGCAAAATCGTTACTTCACTTGTCAATGACATCGTCATGCCACCACTGGGAGCAATGAATAAAGTGGATCTTTCCAATTTTTTCGTCAGTCTCAATGGTATTGACTATCCGACATTGAAGGCAGCAAAAGATGCCGGAGCACCCACCTTGAATTTAGGTTTATTCTTGAATTCCATTTTAGATTTCGTGATTGTTTCCGTTACCATTTTTGCAATGACGAGAGCTTTCATGAAGTTTCAGCAGTCAAAAGACAGTAAAGAAAAGGAATGTCCATATTGTTTCATGAAGATTCCCGTGCAAGCATTGCGTTGCGGACATTGCACGATGGATCTTCAAGAACAATCTTGATGTTTCAGGGGTAATCATTTAATAGCAGTAAATCTCATGACATTTCTTAATCCACTTGTTTTGATTGGACTCATCGCGGCGGCAATTCCCGTGATTCTTCATTTGTTGAATCTACGGAAATTGAAAACGATTGATTTCAGCACATTGCGATTCATCAAAGAATTGCAAAAAACAAGTATACGAAAACTCAAGACCCAGCAAATACTTCTCTTGATCCTGCGAACACTTATCATCATTTGTTGCGTATTGGCTTTTTCGCGTCCAACGATAAAGAGTTCACTCCCTGCTTTGGGTTCTCATGCAAAAACAAGCATCATTGTCATTCTAGATAATTCACTCAGCATGGATGTTTCCGATGCAGGAGGAAATCGTTTTGCTAAAGCGAAGGGTATTGCAAAACAAATCGCATTGGCAATGAAGGAAGGAGATGAAATGGCATTTCTGCCTCTATCTTCGATTGCCAATCAAAGAAAAAGATCATTTAGCAGAAATCCCGAATTCTTATTGAAAGAAATCAATGCGAGTACTCCTGCCTATTCCACGGCTACGCTCAATGATGGATTGCGAGCTTCTCAAGGTCTCCTTGATGCTTCTTTGAACATACACAAAGAAGTTTATCTTATAACAGACATACAGCAATCACAGCATGCCTCCATTGTGACAGATTCATTGCAATTGTTTGATGATCAAACAGCAGTATATGTCATACCAATGCAAAATGGAAATCCTTCAACGAATGTGTCCATCGACACAATCATGATGATGACAACGATGTTTGAAAAGGGAAAATCTGCTGACATCCAGGCTCGCTTAACAAATAGTGGATCAACCGACATCCGCGGACTTATCATAAGCATGTTGTTCAATGAGCAAAGGGTTGCTCAAAAAAGCATTGATATCAGTGCTGGAACATCCACAACAGTCACATTGTCAGCACCACCATCAATGTCAGGAATCGTCCGAGTTCGGATGATGATCGAGCCGGATGCTCTTGAACATGACAATGTGCGGCATGCGGCATTCATCATTCCACCTCCACCGATAGTTGGTGCCATAGCATCAGGCAGCGCAGCAGAATTTCTTCGACTTGCAACTTCAAATGCAATAAGCTCTTACGCTTCTTATTCAGCAGATCAGGCAGGCACGGTGAATTATGAAGAACATGATATCATCATTGTTGCCGGAGCTTTGAATCGAAATGAAGCAAGCCGATTAGATGCATTCATACAATCAGGTGGAACCGCACTCATTTTCCCCGATGATCGCTTGGATCCCGCTGAGCAAATTCCGGCATTGACAATGCTGGGTCTGGCGCCACTGCAAGTACAGGCATTTTCCGAACGATCTCCCGGACTTTGCACAAGCGTTGACAGACAGCATCCTTTGTTCCGTGGTGTATTCAAAGGATTGGAAATGGAGACATCGCTTGGTGATTCACCAAAAATCAAAAAAGCATTGACAGGTGGTGGTGGTCAATCATTGATTCAAATGCAAGGTGGAAGTTTTCTGACCGAAGTGCGAAGAGGTGAAGGTAAAATATTATACTGTGCGGTACCACCCTCCCCCGCTTGGAGTTCATTCCCTTATTCAGGATTACTGCCAACACTTCTGTATCGGTCAATGCAATATTTGTCAGCCAAAGAAATGCTGACATCAGAATTGATCACAGGTGATGATGCCATAGCACTCATACCCACAAAAGCAATGAAAACTGCCGAACAAATGGTGCGTGTGAGTGATCCAAAAGGAACAGAATCACAAGTTCAAGGGAACACTGTACCGGGAGGGCTCTCAGTTCGCATTGGACGATTAAACAATCCGGGTGTATATGCCATACGCAATAAAGAAGGTGAATCACTTACGGCATTGTCGGTCAATATCCCCGTGAAGGAAGGTCATCTTGCTTATGCATCTGATAATGACTTGCTCAAAGCAATAAAAAACCGCGTGAAATCACCCTCTTTAGTTCAGGAATTACACCAATCATCACGAATTGGAGATTCAGTTGCGAAAGCAAGAGTAGGTACTGAATTATGGCGATTATTCCTCATCCTTGCTTTGTGTTTTGCGATTACAGAGATGATTATAGCACGAAGAGTTGGCAGAAGCACAAGCGAGTGAACATTGTGGAAAACTCAACTCCTGATTTTGTGTAAAAAATGTCAAATTGCCTTATGATTAGTAGAGTTCCATTCGGAGAATACTGTGCAGAATATCCTACTTGACTTTGACTCTGCATTATTTCAGCTATTGAATGGAATGCTGACATCACCACCCACCGATTTACTCTTTACATTTATCACTTCCACAAAAAATACATGGCCGATTTATCTTTCTTTTGCATTCTACATTGCATATAGATATAAGAAAAAAGGATTCGTGTCACTGTTTGCATTGGCACTGACTCTTGGCATTACAGATCAATTTTCAACTCATGTTTTGAAGCCTACATTCAATAGAGAGAGACCTTGCAGGCAAGAGGCAAATGTTCGATTGTTGATTCCTTGTGGTCCCGGACAGTCTTTTCCTTCCACCCATGCAATCAACAATGGATGCATGGCAATGTTTATCTGCATGTTGTTCCCGCATCTTCGATTACCAATCATCATCTTGGCGATGCTGGTTAGTTATTCAAGAATATATGTAGGAGTACATTATCCATTGGATGTCATTGGTGGACTTCTCTTTGGAGCCGCATTTGGTTTCTTTTCTGCATTCATTGTGCAGAGGTACCTAAAAAATCCTCATGAGTCTATTTCATATTAACACATGGTAATATGATTTCATTCATGAAAAATCACAATTTGGCATACTGAATATTGCATTTTTCTCTTCACACATAAATTTCTCATTCATGCAACATAGGTTGTATGAGTTTCACAATTCAAGGAGTGTTATGAGACATACTGTACTTTCACTTTGTGCAAGTGCCATTATGGGCTTGGGATTATTCTGCTCTACTGTTTCACCTGTGGCAATGCATGCGCAAGGTGTGACCAGTGGTGGAATCACAGGAACCGTTAGAGCTGCCAATGGTGGTGTGGTGGCCGGTGCAAAAGTCATCGCCATTCATATTCCAACCGGTACTCGATTTGGAGCAAATGCAAAAAGCAATGGAACATTTACAATCAACAATGTTCGTGTTGGTGGACCATATACCATAAAAGCATCGGCTGTTGGTTATGGTGAATCTTCTTTGTCAAATCAATTCGTAAAACTTGGTCAAAACCTCAAAATCAACATGGCATTGTCAGAAAAGGTTGTATCAACTGATGAAGTGACAGTCATGGCACAAAAAGGTGTATTTGGTGCTTCAAGAACAGGTGCACAAACCAATGTGTCTAAAGAACAGTTAAATAATTTCCCCACTATCTCACGCTCATTCCAAGATTTTGCAAAGTTTACTCCGCAAGTGGTTTCAACAGGTGGAGGTGTTTCTGTTGCAGGAAGAAACAATCGTTATAACAATATTCAAATTGATGGATCCAATTACACTGATCTCTTTGGTTTGGGAAGTGCCGGAACTCCGGGTGGACAAGCCAATACGAATCCTGTTTCACTTGATGCTATTGAGGAGTTTCAGGTTCTTGTTGCACCGTATGATGTGCGACAAGGAAGATTCACCGGTGGTGGTGTCAATGCTGTTACTCGTTCAGGAACAAATAAATTTGAAGGTTCTGCTTACTGGTTTACTAGAAGTCAGGCAATGATTAGTGACTTATCAATCACCAGAAAAAACATTGTAAATAATAATTTGTTAGATCCATTGACAAAGGACACCACAATCACAACTGTCTTCAATAATTTCAATGAATTGCAAACAGGTGTGCGAGTTGGTGGCCCAATCATCCCGGATAAATTATTTTTCTTTGCCAATGCTGAGTTCACTTCACGCGTTCAACCAGTTGATAATGTTGCTTTGACTCAAAACACCAGAGCAAAACAAATTGATTCAATTGCTCAATTGGTCTCATCACATTTGACATCCACGTATGGATATGCTCCAGGGCAATTGACGGGTTTTGAAATCACACGTCCTTCCACCAAGGTATTTGCTCGCTTAGATTGGAATATCAATGAGAGCAATCGTCTTACATTCAGAAACAATTATGTGAGTGCTTATGATGACAATTATAGCACCACAGTTACAAGCTTGCGTTTTAGTGATCGCAATTATCGCTTCAACAATTCCCAAAATTCAACAGTGCTTGAACTCAATTCCTCTCTTGGCGATGATATGCACAATGAATTGATTGTTGGGTATACGAGAATTCGTGATTTCCGCGAAGTAACAGGAAAGCCATTTTCTGCAATCACAATCAATGATCCAAGCATGGGACAAGGTGTTGGAATTCAACTCGGTTCTGAAGAATTTTCAAATTTCAATAAGCTTGATCAAGATGTGATTGAAATCACCGACAATTTCACGATGAGTCTCAATGAACATCATACATTGACAATCGGTACTCAGAATGAAATATTCTCATTCCGCAATCTTTTCATTAGAGATGCTTATGGAACATATCGTTTCAATAGTTATAATGATTTTGTTGCAGGGAATGCTGCTGCAGTAAGCATGTCTTTTGCACGCCCCGGCTTTGCTTCAGACTGGGCAGCACAATTCTCCGCAATGCAGCTTGGTGCTTATATCCAAGATGACATCAAAGTATCAGATAATCTCAAAGTGAATGTTGGATTGAGAGTGGATGTACCTGTTTTCCCGGATGCACCTTCCTACAATTTCAAAGCTGAAAATGCTTTTGTGAATACTGCAACCGTAACCTCACTTGCAAATGGAAATGGATCTATTGTTTATAAAAATGACTCCACAAGAACACTTGGATGGAAAACATCAGAAATGCCAAAATCAACATTGCTTTTCTCACCTAGAGTTGGATTTAACTGGGATGTGAATGGCGATCAGTCTTTCCAAGTTCGTGGTGGAGCAGGTATATTCACAGGTCGCGTTCCATTTGTGTGGATTTCCAATCATTATGGAAATACAGGAGTTGAAATCGCCAGATTGTCATTGTCCACCGCAGGTACGGATACCGTGCGATTCAATCCAACGATTGCAAATTCATTGTCAGGAAACTTAAAAGACACAACCAAGATCACATCAACCACAGAGCTGAATCTTACCGGCAATGATTTCAAAATGCCACAAACATTCCGCATGAATTTGGGATTTGATTATAAACTTCCGGAAGACATCATCCTAACCGTTGATGGTATGTATACCAAAAATTTGAATGAGATCTTCTATACTGATCTCAACCTTGGTGAAAGACGCGACACAACACAATTTGGGACAACATTACCCGCCAATCGTGGTGTATATGGAATTTATAATGGAAGAAACACAACAGCACGATTCCTTGATGGTCGCAAAGGTTTCACCAATGTGATTTTGTTAAGCAATACAGATATGGGATATTCTTACAATATGTCCGTACAATTGCAAAAATCCTTTAAAGCCGGTTTGGACCTCATGGCTGCTTATACCCATGCTGCTTCTTATGATATCAACTCTGGCTTGTCATCTCAAGCGGTATCTCAATGGAGATTCAATTATATCCAAGACAATCCAAATACTCCAACACTCTCCCGCTCATATTTTGATATTCCTCATCGCTTGATTGCGTCAGCAGCCTATCGCATTGAATTGATACCTGAAGTTTCATTGAAAGCTTCTTTATTCTATGAAGGTCGCTCAGGTCAACCATTCTCTTATATTTATGATGGCGATCTGAATGCCGATGGCCAAACCAGCAATGACTTGGTTTATGTTCCAAAAGACAAGAATGATATTGCACTTGTGACCGGCACCGCTCGTGCAAGTGATGCAACTTTTGATGCACTCGATAGATTCATTTCAAATGATGAGGCATTGAATGCGGCACGTGGTACAATCATTGAAAGAAATGCAGCGCGCGAACCTTGGAATAATCGCATTGATTTGCGTATCGCTGCTGATATTCGCAATCCTTTTGCAAATGGTCACAATTTGGAGGTATCGCTCGATATCATCAATCTTGGCTCTAATGCATATCGTTTCGTTCCAAATCAAAGCGATGCAATGTTGCGTTTCGAAGGATTGGCAAGAAGTGGCAATACTCTTGGAGCAAATGGCACAGCATTACCGGTTGGAACTCCTCTCTTCAGCTACAGAGACAAAGAAAATCCATATCAGTATTCCGATTTACTCTCACGCATGCAAATGCAATTGGGAATCAGATATTCATTCTGATAATCAACAGTAATAAAACCACAGCCCCGCATAGTACTATGTGGGGCTTTTTTTTGGCAGGAATATTGTTGTTAAACTACAAACAAGTAATATTGGTCTTAAATTTACTCTAGTAATTTCACCATCATTGGGAGAAGAAGATGCGCTTTGGATTACTCTTAGCAAGTATAGGTATGTTCATTGGAAATATTACATTTTCCAATGCACAGGGTTCATATTACCCTCCCTTGAATCCACAAGCCCAATGGGATACTTTGTCCGCCGAAAAATTGGGGTGGTGCACAGAAAATATCCCGGCATTGTATGAATTCCTCGAACAATCTAATACCAAAGGATAT
>Ga0129333_10001523_pt1 | contig 21031 bp, 32 predicted proteins | sample CPB6_08_DNA_FD_94474 | JGI IMG/M metagenome (GOLD analysis project Ga0129333, IMG submission 94474) | Freshwater to marine salinity gradient microbial communities from Chesapeake Bay, USA - CPBay_Sum_0.6_0.8_DNA | ecosystem: Environmental > Aquatic > Marine > Coastal | place: USA: Chesapeake... | reverse complement strand
GACCACCCGCTCGGTGGTGGCGAGGGCAAGACCTCGGGTGGTCGTCCCGCCGTGTCGCCGTGGGGCAAGCCCGAAAAGCGCACACGCAACACCAACAAGGCATCACAGCAACTCATCGTTCGTCGCCGCCGTGGCGGCAAGGGTCGGAGGTAAGAAGACATGTCCCGCAGCCTGAAGAAGGGCGCGTTCGTCGACGAACACCTTTTGAAGAAGGTCGACGTCGCCAACGCAGACAGCGACCGCAAGGTCATCAAGACCTGGTCGCGTCGTTCGACGATCATTCCCGACATGGTCGGTCACACGATCGCCATTCACGACGGTCGCAAGCACATCCCCGTGTACATCTCGGAGTCGATGGTTGGTCACAAGCTCGGCGAGTTCGCGCCGACTCGGACCTTCAAGTTCCACTCCGGCCAGGAAAAGAACGTGAAGGGCAAGTAATGACCGGTCCCAAGCTCAACGAGCGTTCCTTCAACGCCGGCGAAAAGACCGGCTCGAAAGCCGTCGCGCGCTGGGTGCGCATGTCGGCTTCGAAGGCGCGCCCCATCCTCGACCTCATCCGCGACAAAGACGTCCAGACCGCCGACGAGATCCTGAAGTTCACGCCGCGTGATGCCGCCGATGTCATCCGCAAGGTGCTGGCTTCCGCCGTCGCCAATGCCGAACACAACGACGAACTCGACGGCGAGACACTCTTCGTGAAGGCGTGTTTCGCCGATGAAGGCCCGACGCTCAAGCGCTTCCGTCCGCGTGCCAAGGGTCGTGCGGGTCGCATCAACAAGCGCACCTGTCACATCACCGTCGTTGTCGCTCCGATGGACGACAGGCGTCTCGCGGTGTTCCAAACCAAGAACGCATCGCGTGGTGTCACGCCGGCAACCGCCGCACGTCGCGCCCGCGTCGAGCGCAGCCGCCAGCGCGCTGCTGCGTCATCCACGACGCCCGAGTCCGACACCGCCCCGACGACAGAGAAGAACGACACCGACACCAACGGTGAGGAGAACTGATGGGTCAGAAAGTCAATCCCTACGGCTTCCGTCTCGGAGTCACCACCGACTGGAAGAGCCGTTGGTTCAGCACGCGCGAATACAAGGAGTACCTCACCGAGGACTGGAAGATTCGCGACTACCTCATGGGAGCACTCTCCGATGGTGCCGTGTCGCGCATCGAAGTCGAGCGCACACGTGACAAGCTCCGTATCGACGTTCATACCGCGCGTCCCGGCATCGTGATCGGTCGCAAGGGCGCAAAGGCCGACGAGCTGCGCGCCGGCCTCACCCGCATCACCGGCAACCAGAAGGTTCAGCTGAACATCGTCGAAATCAAAACCGCTGAGCTCGACGCCGCGCTCGTCGCACAGGGTGTTGCCGACCAGCTCGTCAATCGCATCGCCTTCCGTCGCGCGATGAAGCGCGCCGTGCAGAATGCACAGAAGAACGGTGCACTCGGCATTCGAATCCAGTGTTCGGGTCGCCTTGGTGGTGCCGAAATGAGCCGCACCGAGTGGTACCGCGAAGGGCGTGTTCCGCTGCACACGCTGCGTGCCGACATCGACTACGGCTTCCGCGAGGCACGCACCTCGTCGGGCCGCATCGGCGTGAAGGTGTGGTTGTACAAGGGAGACATCCTCCCGTACAAGGCGCAGAGCGACGACAAGATCACGCGCGAAGCGGCGATGGCCGTCGGCGAAACGTCGGGCCAGTCGCAGGTCGGCCGCAAGGTCGTCTCCAGCGCCGGACCAAAGGTCGCCGATGCCGAAGTCGAAGTCGCCCCACTCATCAAGGAAGCAGACCCCGAGTTCGAACGCCTTCTCGCGGAGGAAGAAGACATCGAGCGTCGCATCCACGATGCCCACGAGACACCGCACTTCCGCGGGTCGGAGGACTGATCAGCAATGTTGATGCCCCGCAAGATCAAACACCGCAAGCACCATCGCGGCCGCACCGGAGGACACTCCAAGGGTGCAACCGAATTGGCCTTCGGCGAATACGGAATCCAGGCACTCGAGCCGGGTTGGCTGACCGCGCGTCAGATCGAAGCTGCTCGTATTGCCATGACGCGCCACATCAAGCGCGGCGGCAAGGTGTGGATCAACGTCTTCCCTGACAAGCCCGTCACGAAGAAGCCCGCCGAGACCCGCATGGGTTCCGGGAAAGGCAACCCCGAATTCTGGGTGGCCGTCGTGAAGCCGGGTCGCGTTCTGTTCGAGCTTTCGTACCCCAGCGAGCAAACCGCTCGTGAAGCGCTGTCGCGCGCGGTGCAGAAGCTTCCAATCAAGGCTCGCATCATCACCCGCGAGGAGGCGATCTAGTCATGGCAAAGAACACCGACCAACTGCGCGATCTCGACATCGCGGGTCTCGTCGCCGAACTGCGTGCATCGAAGCAAGAGGCACTGAACCTCCGCTTCCGTCATGCAACCGGCCAGCTCGACAGGACGAGCGAACTCCAAAAAGTTCGTCGTCGCATCGCACGTCTCAACACGCTCATCCGTCAGCGCGAAATCGCTGCCGCCGGAGCAGGGGAGTAATTGATCAAAATGACCGAAGCAACCACCGAAGAGCGCAACGCACGAAAGGTGCGCGAGGGCGTGGTCGTGTCCAACAAGATGGACAAGACCGCCGTCATCGCCGTCGTCGAGCGTGTGCGTCACCCGAAGTACGCCAAGTTCGTGCTCCGCACGAAGAAGCTGTACGCGCACGACGAAACCAACGACGTTCAAGTTGGTGACCGCGTCCGTGTGATGGAAACCCGACCGCTGTCGAAGAGCAAGCGCTGGCGCGTCGTCGAAGTCGTGGAGCGTGCGAAATGATTCAGCAGGAATCCCGTCTCCGTGTCGCCGACAACAGCGGTGCGCGCGAAGTTCTCGTCATCAAGGTGCTGGGCGGCACGCGTCGCCGCTACGCATCCATTGGCGACGTCTTCATCGCGACCGTCAAGGATGCAATCCCCGGCGCCGGTGTGAAGAAGGGCGAGGTCGTGCGTTGCGTCGTCGTGCGCACAAAGAAGGAAAAGCGTCGTCCTGACGGCAGCTACATCCGCTTCGACGAGAATGCGGCCGTTCTCATCAAGGAAGACCTCACGCCGCGTGGCACCCGCATCTTCGGACCAGTGGGTCGCGAACTGCGCGACAAGAAGTTCATGCGAATCATCTCTCTCGCACCGGAGGTGCTCTAGATGAAGCTGAAAAAGGGCGACACGGTCGTCGTCATCGCGGGCAAGAACAAGGGCGAGCAGGGTGAAATCCAAGCCGTCCTGCCCAAGGAGAACAAGGTGCTGATCGGCGGTCTCAACGTCGCCAAGCGCCACACGAAGCCACGTCAGGCGAACCAGCAGGGCGGAATCATCGACAAGGAAGTTCCGGTCGATGCGTCCAACGTGATGCTCGTCCACAAGGGCAAGCCGACGCGCGTGGGTTACAAGGTGAAAGCCGACGGCACCAAGGTGCGCGTCGCCAAGTCAACGGGCGAGGAGATCTGATGACCACCGCAACAGCACCCCGTCTGAAGACGAAATACAACGCCGAGATCCGCGAAGCGCTGCGTGCCCAGTTGGGAATCGCCAACGTCATGGAGATCCCGCGCCTCGAGAAGATCGTCGTGAACATGGGTGTCGGCAAGGCAACCCAGCAGCCATCGCTCCTCGAAGGCGCCGTCGCCGACCTCACCGCGATCACCGGCCAAAAGCCCATCGTCACCAAGTCGAAGACCTCCATTGCGTCTTTCAAGCTTCGTGAAAATCAGGCCATTGGCTGCAAGGTCACGCTGCGCGGCGACCGTATGTGGGAGTTCTTCGACCGTCTCGTGTCGGTTGCAATCCCGCGTATCCGCGACTTCCGTGGTCTTCCCGCATGGTCATGGGACGGTCGTGGCAATTACACGTTCGGCCTCGCCGAGCAGACGATGTTCCCCGAGATCGAATACGACAAGGTCGATGCACCGCACGGAATGGACATCACCATCGTCACCACCGCAACCACCGATGAGGCCGGCAAGGCACTCCTCGAAGCGTTCGGGTTCCCGTTCAAGCGCGGCAAGGACGCAGGAGCCAAGCCGAAGAAGGTCGTCCGTCGACGTGGCCCTGGTGCCGCGGCTGGCAAGGGCAAGAAGTAAGAGGGCACAGGAAACATGGCAAAGAAATCGTTGATCAACAAGGCGAACGCCAAGCCCAAGTACAAGGTTCGTGCGTACACACGTTGCAAGCGTTGTGGACGTGCACGAGCGGTGTTCCGCAAGTTCGGTCTCTGCCGTTTGTGCCTGCGCGAGCTGGTACACCAAGGCGAAGTGCCGGGCGTGACAAAGGCGAGTTGGTGAGGTAGCGACATGATGACCGATCCCATCGCCGACATGCTCACTCGCATCCGCAACGCCAACACGGCGATGCATGACGAGGTGAAGATGCCGTCGTCCAAGCAAAAGCGCGCTCTTGCAACCGTTCTCAAGGCCGAGGGATACATCGAGGACTTCTCGGTGGCTCCTTCGACCAAGGGACCCGGTGAAGTTCTCACGATCAAGCTCAAGTACTCGGCCGACCGCCATCGCACGATCTCGGGTCTCACCCGCGTGTCGACACCCGGTCTGCGCGTGTACCGCAACGCCTCCTCGGTGCCCCGTGTTCAGGGTGGCCTTGGCGTTGCAGTCCTGTCCACCAGTCAGGGACTCATGACCGACCGCGAAGCGCGCAAGCGCAAGGTCGGCGGCGAAGTCCTGTGTTTCGTGTGGTGACCGGAGGAAACGACACATGTCTCGCATCGGAAAATCCCCCATCGCAGTGCCGTCGGGAGTCGACGTCACCATTGTCAACGGCGCCATCACGGTGAAAGGTCCGAAGGGCACGCTCTCGCGTCCGATTCCCGGCCAAATCAGCGTGCGCAAAGACGAGGCACAACTCCTCGTCGAGCGTCCCGACGATGAACGCGACAACCGCGCCCTTCACGGTCTCACCCGCACCCTCGTCGCCAACATGGTTCAGGGCGTCACCGGTGGCTTCACGAAAGAGCTCGACATCGTCGGCGTCGGCTATCGCGCCGAGGCACAGGGGCCGAACAAGCTGCGTCTTTCGCTCGGCTTCTCGCACCCCGTCATGGTCGATGCTCCCGAAGGTGTCACCTTCGAGGTTCCGCAGCCCACGCGCATCATCGTGAAGGGCATCGACAAGGAAATCGTCGGCCAGGTTGCAGCGAACATTCGCTCGATCCGCAAGCCCGAGCCCTACAAGGGCAAGGGCGTGCGCTACGTCGACGAGCGCATCATCCGCAAGGCCGGCAAAGCAGGAAAGAAGTAAGGAGAGCGAACCATGGCATCCCTCGCACAACACCGTCGCGAATCGCGCCTGCGCCGTCACCGCCGCGTTCGCAAGAAGGTTCACGGTACGGCCGAGCGTCCACGTCTGGCCGTTCATCGCAGCAACAAGCACATCACCGTTCAGGTCATCGACGACGACGCGGGGCGCACCATTGCGTCCGCATCGACGAACGAGACAGAGGTTCGTGGTTCGGGCAGCGGTTCCACCGTTGCCGCAGCAACCAAGGTTGGTCAGGTCGTGGCGCAGCGCGCCAAGGCGGCCGGCGTCAGCAAGGTCGTCTACGACCGGGGTGGATACGTCTACCACGGTCGCGTCGCAGCGGTCGCAGAAGCCGCCCGTGAAGCAGGTCTGGAGTTCTGATGAGCAACGTCACAGCAAACGCACCCGTCGCAGGTGAACCAGGTGGACTGCGCGAGTCGCGCGTCATCACCATCAACCGCGTGGCAAAGGTCGTGAAGGGTGGACGTCGTTTCTCCTTCACCGCTCTTGTCGTGGTTGGTGACGGCAACGGCAAGGTTGGTCTCGGCTACGGCAAGGCCAAGGAAGTTCCCCTGGCAATCCAGAAGGGCACCGAAGAAGCGAAGAAGAATCTCTTCGAGGTTGCCCTCGCCGGTTCAACCATCACGCACCCCGTCATCGGCGAGGTTGGTGCCGGTCGTGTGCTCTTGAAGCCCGCGACACCCGGTACCGGAGTCATCGCAGGTGGTGCAGCTCGCATCATTCTCGAAGAGGCAGGCATTCACGACGTTCTTGCGAAGTCGCTCGGCTCGGCCAACGCCATCAACGTTGCGCGCGCCACGATCCAGGGTCTGCAGTCGTTGCAGCGCCCCGACGTCGTCGCCGCACGTCGCGGTATTCCCGCCGAGGATTTCGTGCCGAAGGGCATGCTGCGCGCCTACAACGAGCGCAAGAAGTCCGGAGGAGCACACTGACCATGGCTGACAAAACGATCACCGTCACACTCGTGCGCTCAAAGATCGGCAACAAGCCGAAGTCGCGCGGCACGCTGCGCGCTCTTGGTCTCAGCAAGATCGGCGACACGAACACGCTGCCCGACCGTCCCGAGATTCGGGGCATGATCGCGCGCGTTCCACATCTCATCGAAGTGAAGGAGGGCTGATCATGCGCGTCGATGAACTCGCACCAGCACCCGGGTCCACCAAGCGCCGCAAGCGCGTTGGTCGTGGTATCGGCGGCAAGGGCGGCAAGACCGCGGGTCGCGGTACCAAGGGTCAGTACGCACGCAACACCGTCGCACGTGGTTTCGAAGGCGGTCAGATGCCGCTGAAGCAGCGTGTGCCGAAGTTGAAGGGCTTCAACAACCCGTTCCGCGTCGAGTACTGCGCGGTCAATCTCGACTCCATCAATGAACTGTCCGATGCCGAGGTCACCCCCGAGGTCCTCGTTGCACGCGGTGTTGCACGCAAGGGCAAGCCGATCAAGGTGCTTGCTCGCGGACAGATCACACGTCCGGTGAAGGTCAGCGCCCACGCAGTATCCAAGGCCGCCGAGTCCGCCATCACCGCGGCGGGTGGCACCGTCACCATCCTTCCGCCCACCTTCCGGGGTGTGCGTCCGCCTGCCAAGGGCAACCAGTTCACGAACCGCTAATCGCGCCCCTGCCGCGCGCCGACACGGTGCAAGGCGCCCACGAGAAGGAGCACCTCAGTGCTGTCGAACCTGAAGAACATCTTCAAGGTCTCCGACCTTCGCAACAAGATCCTCTTCACGTTGCTCATGGTCATGATCTATCGCTTCGGTGTCGCTCTGCGCGTCCCCGGTGTCGACGGAGCGGCGGTTCGCCAGCTGAACGAGGCGGCGAAATCCCAGGGAGCACTCGGCTTCCTCAACCTTTTCTCGGGCGGTGCATTCGGTTCGTTCTCGATCTTCGCGCTCGGCATCATGCCGTACATCACCGCGAGCATCATCATGCAGGTGCTCACCGTGGTCATTCCGAAACTCGAGGAATGGCAGCAGGAGGGCGCTGTTGGTCAGCGCAAGATCACCCAGTGGACGCGCTACGTCGCGATCGGTATCGCCGTTCTGCAGGGTGCGGGCCTCACCTTCATCTTCGGTCAAGGTCGTGGGTCGGCGTTCTTTGGTGCCGCAGCCCAGGCCCCCGACGTGGTGTTGCTCGACCCCTTCATGCCCCGCGCTCTGCTCGTCATCCCCACCCTCGTTGCAGGAACGGCGTTCCTCATGTGGCTGGGTGAACTCATCAGCCAACGCGGCATCGGCAACGGCATGTCGATGATGATTTTTGCGTCGGTGGTCAGTGGTTTGCCCTACAGCTACTACTCGATCCTCCAGAGCAAGAAGTTCATCGTCTTCGGCGTACTCGTTGCGGTGTCGATTGCAATTCTGTACGCCGTCGTTCGCGTCGAACTCGGCCAGCGCCGTATCCCGGTGCAGTTCGCCAAGCGTGTGGTGGGCCGGCGTATGTACGGCGGTCAGAGCACCTACATCCCGCTGAAGGTGAACCAGGCCGGCGTGGTGCCGATCATCTTCGCCTCGTCGATTCTTCTCTTGCCGGTTCTGGCGTCGAACATGCTCGGCAGTGCCGAGGGTTGGCGCGGTTCGGTCGCCGGTTTCGTGAACGACTACCTCATCAACAGCCAGAACATGCTGTACATCTCGGTCTTCTTGATGTTGATCGTCGCTTTCGCCTACTTCTACAACTCGATCGCATTCGACCCCGTGCGTCAGGCAGATCAGTTGCGCAAGCAGGGCGGCTTCATCCCGGGTATCCGCCCCGGGCCCCAAACCGAGCGCTTCTTCGCCAAGACCGTCAACCGAATCACACTGCCGGGTGCGTTGTTCGTCGCTTTCATCGCGATTCTTCCTTACATCATTCTTTGGATCGGCGACGTTCAATCGTTCCCGTTTGCCGGAACGACGGTGCTGATTGCGGTCGGTGTCGCTCTCGAACTGATGCGACAGATCGACAGCCAGTTGATGCTCCGCAACTACGAGGGATTCCTGAAGTAGCGGCGGGCCGCGCTTCGACCATCGCGGCGGTCAACCCCGTGCACAGGATCCATTCATGACGAAGGGAACACGCATCGTTTTGCTGGGCCGTCAGGGCTCGGGCAAGGGGACACAGTGCGTTCGCTTGTCGCGCCACTACGTCGTGCCGCACATCTCGACGGGTGACATGCTGCGGGCTGCGGTGCGAGAAGACTCGCCACTGGGTCGCGGCGTTGCGGAAGTCATCGGTTCGGGTGGTCTTGTGAGTGACGACCTCATCGTCGAATTGGTGCGCGAGAGGCTCGGCAAAGCCGACGCCCGACGCCGTGGATTCCTCCTCGACGGTTTTCCCCGCACGGTTGCGCAGGCCGTTGCGCTCGACGACATCTCCGGTGACGGTGCGCTGAACGCGGTCATCGACCTCGTCGTACCGCGCGAGATGGTTCTCGAGCGACTGTCAGCCCGACGCGTGTGCCGCGATTGTGGGGCCAACTACCAGGCCGGGCCGGTCGAGCGTTCACCGTGGACCTGCGACACCTGTGGCGGCGACGTGGTGCAGCGCGACGATGACACCCCCGAATCGATCAACAGGCGCCTCGACCTCTACGAAACCCAGACCGCGCCCCTCATCGAGTTCTATGGCGCGACCAACCGCCTCTTCCCGGTCGACGGGGTTGGCACCCCCGACCAGGTCTTCGAGCGAATCACCTCGATCATTGATGCCCGCTAGCTCGCCACCGCCGAGCGAGGGCCAGCCGGGGGAGGGGTCCGCGACCCTGGGTCGGCCCAGTGGTGTTGGGGCTGGCCACCGATAGCCTCTTCCACGCCCTGTCGGCAGGTATCGCCGTCATTTCGTACCCGCCCGACAACCGTTATCCGTTCACCATTCCGTCCAATTGAAGGAGTCTCTTCTGGCCAAACCAAAGGAAGATGCGATCGTGCTCGAGGGCACCATCACCGAGTCTCTGCCGAACGCGATGTTTCGCGTCGAGTTGGAGAACGGTCATCAGGTGCTCGCGCACATCAGCGGAAAGATGCGCATGCATTACATCCGCATTCTCCCCGGCGACAAGGTTCAAGTTGAGCTCACCCCCTACGACCTCACCCGTGGTCGTATCACCTACCGATTCAAGTGAAGTTGAAGTGAGAAGGCCATGAAGGTCCGCCCCAGCGTGAAAAAAATCTGTGAGAAGTGCAAGATCATCCGTCGCCACGGCAACGTGATGGTCATCTGTGAAAATCCCCGACACAAGCAGCGCCAGGGCTGACCCCGGGTAGCAAAAGGAAACATCAATGGCTCGTATTTCAGGTGTCGACATTCCGCGCGAGAAGCGTCTCGAGGTCGCGCTCACCTATATCTATGGTGTCGGTCGTTCGACCGCCCTCAAGATGTGTCAAGAACTCGGTATCGACCACAACCAGCGTGTGCGCAATCTCACCGAGGAAGAGACGAACCGCATCCGCGCCTACGTCGATGCGAACCTCACCGTCGAGGGCGACCTGCGTCGCGACGTGCAGCAGGACATCAAGCGCAAGATCGAAATCGGGTCCTACCAGGGCGTTCGTCACCGCAAGGGCCTGCCGGTCCGCGGTCAGCGCACGCACACCAATGCCCGCACCCGCAAGGGACCTAAGAAGACCGTCGCCAACAAGAAGAAGGCAGTGAGGAAGTAATGGCCAAGCCAGCAGCAGGTGGGCGCCGTCCGCGCAAGCGCGAACGCAAGCACGTCTCGGTCGGAGTCGTGCACATCAAGAGCTCGTTCAACAACACCATCGTCTCGATCACCGATCTCGAGGGCAACGTCATCTCGTGGGCGTCGTCCGGTGGCGTCGGCTTCAAGGGCTCGCGCAAGTCGACACCCTTCGCAGCGCAGCTCGCGGCCGAAAAGGCGGCGCGCGCAGCAATGGAGCACGGTCTGCGTCGCGCAGAGGTGCACGTCAAGGGTCCGGGCTCGGGTCGCGACACCGCACTGCGCTCCATCCAGAACACCGGCATCGAAGTGTCCGGCATCAAGGACGTCACCCCGGTGCCGCACAACGGCTGCCGTCAACCCAAGCGTCGGAGGGCCTGAGTCATGGCTCGCTACACCGGACCAAAGGTGCGCATTTCGCGTCGCCTCAACGTCAACATCTACGAAAACGAAAAGGGCACGAAGGCACTCGACCGTCGCCCGTTCCCCCCGGGTCACCACGGCCGCACCCGTCGTCGCAACGCCGGCAGCGAATACCTGGCCCAGTTGCAGGAAAAGCAGAAGGCCAAGTACATCTACGGCGTCCTCGAGCGTCAGTTCCGCAAGACCTACGACGAGGCCAACCGTCTCGCGGGTCCGACGGGTGAAAACCTGTTGCGTCTTCTCGAACAGCGCCTCGACAACGTGGTGTATCGCGCCGGATGGGCCAGCACCCGTCCGCAGGCCCGCCAGTTCGTCAGCCACGGTCTCGTTCTCGTCAACGGCAAGCGCGTGAACATTCCGTCGTTCACCGTGAAGAAGGGCATGAAAATCAGCCTCAGCCCGAAGGCCCGCAACATGATCGTCATTCAGCACAACATCGATGTGCTCGACCGCTCCGTCGTGGGCTGGCTCGAGACCGGCGACGGCGGCAAAGAGGTCACCGTGCGTGATCTCCCGCAGCGCGAACACATCGACATCCCCGTCCGCGAACAACTCATCGTCGAGTTGTACTCGAAGTAATCCCCCAGAAAGTCGAAGGAGAGCAGCATGCTCGTCATCCAGCGCCCCACGGTCGAAGCCATCGGCGAACCCGAGAACAACCGTCAGCGTTTCGCCGTCGGTCCGCTCGAGCCCGGCTTCGGTCACACGATCGGCAACTCGCTGCGCCGCACGCTCTTGTCGTCGATCCCCGGTTCGGCCATCACGACGGTGCGCTTCGATGCCGCCCTTCACGAGTTCGACACCATCGAGGGCATCGCCGAAGACGTCACCGAGATCATCCTCAACCTGAAGGACATCGTCATCGTGTCCGACAGTGACGAGCCCGTCGTCCTGCGTCTCGACAAGAAGGGACCGGTCGACCTCACTGCTGCCGACATCAGCCTTCCTGCCGGCGTCGAGATCCTGAACCCGCAGGTCAAGATCGCATCGTTGAACGCAAAGGGTCATCTCGCCATCGACCTCACCGTCGAGCGCGGCCGTGGCTACGTGTCGAGCGACCGCGAATCCGAGAACCGCGTCATCGGCGTCATTCCGATCGATGCCATCTTCTCGCCGGTTCGTCGCGTCATGTTCGACATCGAGCCGACCCGCGTCGAGCAGTCGACTAACTACGAGCGTCTCGTTCTCGATATCGAGACCGACGGCAGCATCGAACCCCGCGAGGCGCTGTCCTCGGCCGGTGCAACGCTGCGCGCACTCGTCGATCTCGTTGCCAGCCTCTCCGACGAGCCCCAGGGTCTCGAGCTCGGTGAAGTCATCGGTGCAAACGTCGGCTCGCCCGACCTCGATCTGCCGATCGAAGACCTCGATCTTTCCGAGCGTCCGCGCAACTGCCTCAAGCGTGCGCAGGTCAACACCATTGGTGAGTTGCTGATGAAGAGCTACGACGATCTGCTCAACATCACCAACTTCGGCCAAAAGAGCCTCGACGAAGTGATCGCCAAGCTCGACGAGCGCGGCCTCTCGCTGCGCCCGTAAGTCACATTTCGAAGACACGTCCCGAAGAAAAGGACCGCCATGCCCGCAACACCCAAGAAGTCGAAGCGATTCGGAGGCAGCGCCGCACATCAGCGCCTGCTGATGGCGAACCTCGCTGCATCACTCTTCGCCGCCGAGGGAATCATCACGACCGAAGCCAAGGCCAAGGCTCTGCGGCCGATTGCCGAAAAGCTCATCACCAAGGCGAAAAAGGCCGGCGAGGAATCGCCGCTGCGCATCCATCGCATTCGTCAGATTCAGGGTTACCTCGGTGACAAGGAAATGACCAACAAGCTGGTCAATGAAGTTGCGCCGCGTTACGCCGCCCGCAACGGTGGCTACACGCGCATCCTGAAGCTCGGCGAACGTCACGGCGACAACGCCCCGATGGCGCGCATCGAGCTGGTCTAGCGCCACCGGCGCACCGCGCCCGAAATCATGAACGAAGAGACACCCGGACCCGCCGTGAGGCGGGTCCGTCTCGTTGTTGCCTACAACGGCGAACCATTCCACGGGTTTGCGATCAGTGCGGGGGTTTCCACGGTTGCCGGAACGCTCACCGACGCGCTCAGCCAGATCACCGGTCACGCAATTGTTCTCACCGGTGCGGGGAGAACCGATGCAGGTGTGCACGGCTGGGGCCAGGTTGTCAGTTTCGATCTGCCCGTCGACCGCGACATCAACCGCGACCTCGGTCGCATTGCAAAGAGCCTGAACTCGATGCTCGAGCCGCACGTCGTCATCCGTGACGCGGCATGGGTCGCACCGGACTTCGACGCCCGATTCTCGGCGTTGTGGCGGCACTACCGCTACCGGGTTCTGAACACACCGACGGGCAACCCGTTCGAGGCGGCAACTTCCTGGCACGTCACCACACCACTCGATCTTCGCGCGATGCAACTTGCTTCCGATGCGTTCATCGGTGAGCACGATTTCTCCGCGTTCTGCAGGCGACCGAAACAATCGGGGCCGAGCAAGGATGCACCAGAGCCGTCGATGGCACGTCGTGTCATCAGTGCGCGATGGAGCGATGCCGGATCGGGGATTCTTCATTTCGAAATTCGAGCCAACGCTTTTTGTCAGCAGATGGTGCGTTCGATCGTCGGCACTCTCGTCGAGGTCGGAATGCACCGGCGCCGGGCGGGGGAGATGACCGGAATACTTCGCTCGGGGAGCCGCGCGATGGCGGGACACATCGCGCCTCCGCACGGTCTGTGTCTCATGGAAGTCGGCTACCCGTCATGAGCCGGCAGCTTCGGGTGCTCGTCATGTCGACGCCCGTCGGTCCGATTGGCTCGGGCATCGGCGGAGGTGTCGAGATGACCATCCGCGCGATCGCCAGCGGACTCGTGGCCCTCGGCCACAGGGTCGAGGTGGTCGCCCCCGACGGGTCGGCGGCTGTCGGTGACGTCACGCATCGCGTCGTTGGAACCGCGCAACCGAGCGTGCAGTTGGTTGATCGCTCAACGAGAGTTCCGTCGCCGGTTGGATCCGTGTTGGCGAACATGTGGAACCTGGTTCGCTCACGCTGCACCGATTTCGATGTCGTCCTCAATCTTGCGTACGACGAACTCCCATTCCGCGAGGCCCCCGACCTCGCCCGACCGGTTGCCCACCTTGTGTCCATGGGCTCGCTCACCGACGCAATGGACCGGGTCATCGACGACACGCTTCGCCTTGTACCATGGTCGGTGGCGATGCACAGCACGGCACAAGCCGCGACGTTCCTTCGTGGTACCGCTGCGACGATGATCGGCAGCGGTGTCGATGTCGAGGACTGTCCCTTCGTCGAGTTGCCGCATGCCGATGGACGCATCGGATTCGTCGGTCGAATATCTGCCGAGAAGGGACTGCGCGACGCGGTCGAGGCGTGTGTTCAAGCACGCCGCCCGCTGCATGTCTGGGGTTACCGACAAGACGAGAACGCGTGGATCGATGCGATTGCCGACGCGCCACCGCACAGCGTGACGTACCGCGGGTTCGTCACGACCGAAATCCTGCGTTCGCAGCTCGGCGAATGCGCGGCGCTCGTCATGGCTCCGAAATGGACCGAGGCGTTCGGCAACGTCGCCATCGAGGCGATGGCCTGCGGCGTGCCCGTGGTTTCCTACCGTCGCGGCGGTCCGGCCGAGATCGTGGTCGACGGAGAGACGGGGCGTCTCGTTGCCCCGGACGACGTCCCGGGTCTTGCTGCCGCGTTGTGCGACCTGGGGTCCCTGTCGCGTCACGCCTGCAGACGACGGGCCGAGACCCACTTCTCGACGCAGGCCTTTGCCCGTCGGGTGGAGGCCTGGCTGCAGGGGGTCTGTGGTCGCTTCGGGCGTGTCGATTTCAGCGGGACGCCCCTATCCTTCTAGAGCCCCTTGTCGCAGTCGGCGCAGGGTCCGAAAGAGATTCCATGGGTACCTACTCTCCGAAAGCTTCCGAAATTACGCGCGCATGGCACGTCATCGACGCTGAAGGCATGGTCCTCGGTCGTCTGTGCACCGAGGCTGCCCGTTTGCTGCGTGGCAAGCACAAGCCGATCTTCGCGCCGCACATCGACACCGGCGACCACGTCATCGTTGTCAACGCCGACAAGGTCGTCCTCACGTCAGGCAAGGCCGATCGCGAGATGGTCTACCGCTACTCGGGCTACCCGGGCGGCATGAAGAGCGAGTCGTATCAGCAGTTGCTGAACCGCCAGCCGGCCGAAGCATTGCGCTTGTCGATCGGTGGGATGCTGCCGAAGGGTCCGCTTGGTCGTCAGATGCTCACCAAGTTGAAGGTCTATGCCGGACCCGATCATCCCCATACTGCCCAGCAACCGACGCCCGTCGTGTTGAAGAAGGCAGCCGCTCGCTGACGGTTGCGACCGTTCGCGAACACCGAACCCGACACAGTCGAAGAAGCAAAAGTCGAAGTAGAAAAGTCGAAGTAGAAAAAGAGGAAACATCGTGGCAACCCAGCCGCTCACCCAGACAACCGGACGTCGCAAGGAATCCGTTGCGCGTGCGCGCCTGCGTTCCGGAACCGGTGTCGTCACCGTCAACGGGCGCACCTTCGAGGACTACTTCCCGATGGCGACGCAGCGCATGGTCGTCGCCGAAGCGTTGCGAGTCACCAACACCGACACGGTGTACGACGTCGACGCGACCATCCACGGTGGTGGGGTCAACGGTCAGGCCGGCGCGCTGCGCATGGCGATCGCGCGCTCGCTCGTCGAACTCGACGAGGAACTGCGTCCTGCTCTGAAGAAGGCCGGTTTGCTCACCCGCGACGCGCGTCGCAAGGAAAGCAAGAAGTACGGCCTGAAGAAGGCCCGCAAGGCACCGCAGTTCACCAAGCGCTGATCCAGCTTGTTGCGATTCGGCACCGACGGTGTCCGCGGTGTCGCACACCGCGAGATCACGCCGAAAGCCGTGCAGTACTTCGCCCGCGCAGCAGCGCGGGCGTTGCGCTGTCGGGGGGTGGTCGTCGGTCACGACCCGCGTGAGTCAAGCCCCGAGCTCGCGCGTGCGGTTGCCGAAGGGTTTCGCGCCGAGGGCGTCGTTGTCGACTTCGTCGGCATGGCGCCGACGCCGGCCGTCGCGTTCCTGGCCCAACACCGCGGCATCGCTGCGGCGGTGATCACCGCCTCTCACAACCCCTACACCGACAACGGCCTCAAGTTCTTCCGGCCGGGTGGAACAAAACTGAACGACGCGGAAGAAGCCGACATCCAGAGCATTTACGAAGGGTTCGTTGCTTCGGACGAGGCGTTCATCGAGCCCGTCGGCGGTTATGGCACGGTGACACTCGAAACGTACGTCGAGCACCTCTGTCATTCCGGGGCGAGCGTCAACCGCAACCTGCGTTTGGTCGTCGACTGCGCCAACGGGGCGATGAGCACCGCTGCCCGGCACGTGTTCTCGCAACTCGGTCTCGATGCCCGGTTCTTCAACAACGAACCAAACGGAACCAACATCAACGTCGACTGTGGCGCAGCCCACCCGGAGCACCTTGCGTCACTGGCCAAGGCAAATGCATGCGACGTGGCAATCGCCTTCGATGGCGACGGCGACCGTCTGATAGCCGCAACAAGCGATGGTGACATCGTCGACGGAGACCATCTCATTGCACTCGCGGCGCTCGACTTGAAATCACGTGGTTTGCTCGTCGGTGATGCAGTCGTCGTCACCGTCATGAGCAACATCGGTTTCCACCGCGCCATGTCCGACGCAGGAATCTCGGTGCACACGACTGCCGTTGGTGATCGTTCGGTTCTTCTCGAACTCGAACGTACCGGTGCGGTGTTGGGTGGTGAACAAAGTGGTCACATCATCCGTCGCGATCTCGCGACAACGGGCGACGGCCTTCTTGCTGCGGTCGAGCTCCTTGCCTTGTTGGGCCGCGTCGGATCCACTTTTTCAGAAGTTGCGTCGTCGGCGATGACGTCGTTTCCGCAGGTGCTCGTCAATGTTCGCGTTGATGCCGACGCAAGGGCGCGCGTCGAGGCATGCAGCGACGTCGTGCGTGCCGTCGAGGCCGAACTCGGTGACCAAGGTCGTGTTCTCGTTCGTGCAAGTGGAACAGAGCCGTTGGTGCGCGTGATGGTCGAGGCTCGCGACGATGCAACAGCGCGGCGTCTCGCGAAGCGAATTGCCGACTCCGTCGGTGCTACCGAGGGGTAGACTTTTCGTCATGTGCGGCATCATCTGCGTGCTCAGCCGCAAGGCTGCCCGTTCCGCACCCGGTCGCGACGAGGTGCTCTCATTGTTGGCCGAGGGGCGCGGTCTCCTGGCAAAGCGTGACGCATCACTTGTGGCGCAGGCCGCGAAAACATTGCTGAGAGCCGATGACTTGTTGAAGGGCGAGCCGGGTGTCCACGCGCTCGTCGGCAACCGTGAATTGGTCTCGGGTATCGCTGGCGCGGTAGCGGAAATGTCACCGCTGCTTTCGGCCATCGAGGCAGACCTCGAGATCGCCGCCGATGCGCAGGCCATCGAAAATGCGGCCGAAGCCATCGCGGCCGCAAAGGATGTTCTCTGGTCGTTGCGCAACGATCGCCTGCGCACAGCACGCGAGGTCGAGGCACTGGCCGGACTGCAGGCATCACCCGAGGCACTCGATGGCTATCTGGCGATCCAGCAGGCCCTGTCGGCGATTGATCGCATGGAGGTGCGCGGACGCGATTCCGCCGGTCTCGGTGTCGTGGTCTGGGGTCACGGTCTCACGACCGATCGACTGCCCGCCGGCATCACATGGACCGAGCGTTGCGACGATCCTCTGTTCGTTTCTCGATCGCTACGGGTGACCGGGGACGTCTGGACATTCGTCTACAAGGCAGCTGCCGAGATCGGTGAGCTGGGCGACAACACGCGGGCCATCCGTCGTCAGATACTCGACGACAACGTCCTGCGCCACGTCATTGCAGCACCCGGCGCGCGAGTGACGATCATCGGACACACGCGGTGGGCGAGTGTCGGAATCATCTCCGAACCGAATGCCCACCCGGTGACCGGCGAAGAAGTCGACGTGTCGTCACCGCTCGTGCTTGCGGTGCTGAACGGCGACGTCGACAACTACGCCGATCTCAAGGTCGAGCACGGGCTCAAGGTTGCCGAACCCATCACCACCGACGCGAAGGTGATCCCGAGTCTCGTGGCGCGACAGCTTCGCGATGGTGTCGATCTGAAAGACGCCTTCGTTCGCACGGTCGCACAGTTCGAAGGCTCCGTCGCAATTGCGACCGTGTCGGCGACAGAACCCGACCGGGTGATGCTCGCACTGAAGGGCAGCGGTCAGGGCATGTGCATCGGTCTCGCCGAAGACCGCTTCATCGTCGCCAGCGAACCCTACGGAACCGTTGAAGAGACCACGGTGCTCGTTCGCATGGAGGGCGAACGGGGAGAGATCATCGAACTTCGCTCGAACGGCGCGGGAAAGCTCGACGGCATGCAGCGCTTTCTTTACGACGGCACCGAAGCGACGCTCTCAGCCGTCGACACAACGACGGCGGGAGTCACCACGCGCGACATTGACCGGGGGGAATCACCGCATTTTCTCCTGAAGGAAATCCTCGAGGCACCCGAGAGTTTCCGCAAGACGATCCGCGGACGCATCCGCGAACGCGACGGCCTGTGCATCGCCGATCTCGACAACGACGTCTTTCCTCTCTTCCTGCGCCAGGAACTCGCCGAAGGTCGGATCAGGCGCATCCGCATCATCGGGCAGGGAACCGCCGCGGTGGCCGGCAGCAGCATGGTGTCACTCCTCGTGGCGCTCACCGGCGACGCAATCGATGTCGACGCACTGACCGCGACGGAGTTTTCCGGTTTTGGCCTCAGTCCCGACATGTCCGACACCCTCGTCGTTGCCGTCAGCCAAAGCGGAACCACGACCGACACCAATCGCACCGTCGACCTGGCACGTGGCCGTGGCGCACGGGTGATCGCCATCGTCAACCGACGCAACAGCGATCTTGTGTTGCGAGCCGACGGTGTGTTGTACACATCCGACGGTCGTGACATCGAAATGAGCGTTGCGAGCACGAAGGCCTTCTATGCGCAGGTGGCGGCAGGGTCCTTGCTCTCGTGTGCCATCAGCGAGGCCGTCGGTCTCGGGTCGGCAGATCTTCGCAGCCGCGTGCTCGGGGCCCTGCGCGAAGTGCCCGATGCGATGCGCAAGGTGATTGAACACCGCCCCGCCATTGCCGATGCCGCCCGCCGCCATGCCCCGGCGAAGCGTTACTGGGCCGTCGTCGGCAACGGTGCCAATGCGGTTGCCGCGCACGAAGTGCGAATCAAGTTGTCGGAGCTCTGTTACAAGTCGATCTCGTGCGACATCACCGAGGACAAGAAGCACATCGACCTGTCGTGCGAACCGCTCATTCTCGTGTGTGCAGCGGGGCTCGAAGGTGGCACCGCCTCCGACGTCGCCAAGGAGATCGCCATCTACCGCGCCCACAAGGCGACGCCCATCGTGGTTGCAACGGCTGGTGAGCAGCGATTCGATGCGGCCAGTGCCGTTCTGGCGGTTCCCGAAATCGATCAGTCCGTTGCGTTCATCCTGTCGGCAATGGTTGGCCATCTCTTTGGATACGAAGCGGCGCTTGCCATCGATTCAACCGCGCGTCCCTTGCGCGAGGTGCGCGAAGTCATTCGGGACGTCGTTTCGTCGCACGTCGATGCGTCGAGTCTCGTGTCAACGGTCAGCCATGCCGTCGCGGCCCCTGCAACGCGTTTCCGTGACGGTCTCATGACGGGTCAGTACGACGGCACGCTCGAAGCCTCGACGGCCGTTCGGTTGACTTCCGTTCTTGGCGACCTGATGTCGCGCGATCCGCTCGACGCGTACCAACGTCAAAGCGGGAAGGTCGTGACGCCGGCCGTGCTGCTCGACGACCTCACTGCTGCGCTCACGCGCGCGATCGACGAACTCACCAGACCAATCGATGCAATCCGGCACCAAGCCAAGACCGTGACCGTCGGTATCTCGCGCAGCGACGAAGGACTCATGGATCGCGCGCTCGTTCAGGCCGTTGTTGGCGCAGGTGCATCCCGCGACCGACTCACGTACCGCACTCTCAAGGTTCTGGCAGACCTCGATCCCGCCGTTGCGGCGGTCACCGGATTCACCCGTTACCGGGTTGAAAACGGGTCGTCGGATTCGGCAACCATCACCATCATCGAGCGCGCCGGGTTGTCGAAGGATTTGAAGTCGCGCGTCGAAGGCACCGCAACCCTCGTCGGCACGAAACACCGAGTCGCGCGCGACCAAGAAGTCTTCGTCACCCGGGGACGTTCCGACGGTCGCACCGTGATCCTCGTGCCGGAAGTGAAGTCGGGAGAAACAACCGGCATCACGCTTCTCCATGTTGCTTTTCACCCGACCCTCGACGCAAAGACGATGAAGAGTGTCCTTGCGGGTTACGACGACCGGTACAACCGTCTGGTCGATTGGGTGAAGGAAACCGAAAACGAATTCCGCGATGATCTCCTCGCCGATCTGAACGTTGTCGACGCACTCATCGCCCCGATCTCCGAGGCCGCAGAGCGTTGGCGGTCCCGTTGAAAGGGACGTCGTGAAGGGGATAGGTGTCGATGCCGTCGACGTCGGACGATTCCGCGCCGCGCTCGACCGCACTCCCTCGATGCGCATGAGGCTCTTCACCGATGAAGAGATCGCACTGGCAGCCGAAAGGGGAAACGATGCCGCAACTCTTGCGGCACGGTTCGCGGTGCGTGAAGCCACGATGAAGGCTCTCGGAGTCGGACTTGGGGCATTCGACTTCCATGACGTGTGGGTCAGGCGGTCGGCCTCGGGTGCACCCGAACTCATGGTTTCGGGTCGCGCGGCGCAGTTGGCAACCGACCGCGGGGTGAATGGCTGGCATCTGTCGCTCAGCCACACCGATTCGGTTGCGATCGCGGTCGTCGCCGCGCTTTGACCCGTACGCTGGAAACGTGCGACTCGTTCTCACGCCCGAACAGATGCGGCACGTCGATGCCCACAGTGGCGCCTCGTTCGAAGCTCTCGTCGAGCGCGCGGGCTATGCCGTTGCCCACGCGGCACGACTGCTCATGAACGGCACGTACGGCCGGCGCGTCGTCGTGTTGGCGGGGAAGGGGAACAACGGAGCCGATGGTCGGGTTGCGGCACGTTGCCTCGAGAACCGTGGTGCGCGCGTGGTGGTGTTCGATGCCGAGCGTGCGCCGATGCACCTCGCCGATTGTGACCTGGTGATCGACGCCGCGTACGGCACGGGGTTCAGGGGCGAGTACATCGCACCCGCAACCCGAGCACAGGTTCTCGCAGTCGACATACCGAGCGGTGTCGACGCCCTGACCGGAGAAGTGCGGGGATGCCCAGCGCGTGCTGCGATGACCGTCACGTTCGGTACCCCGAAGCCGGGGCTGTTGTTGCATCCGGGCCGAGAGTTCGCCGGCGAAGTGTCCGTGGCTGACATCGGTCTTGCGATCGACCGGGCCAACGAGATCGATCCGCGACTTCTCGCCGTCGTCGAACACGACGACGTGGTGGCATGGGTACCACGACGTGGTGCAACAGCGCACAAGTGGAACACCGGAGTGCGTGCGATCGCCGGGAGCCGCGGCATGGCCGGGGCCGCACGGTTGGCGTGCAGTG
>Ga0129333_10001522_pt1 | contig 21048 bp, 18 predicted proteins | sample CPB6_08_DNA_FD_94474 | JGI IMG/M metagenome (GOLD analysis project Ga0129333, IMG submission 94474) | Freshwater to marine salinity gradient microbial communities from Chesapeake Bay, USA - CPBay_Sum_0.6_0.8_DNA | ecosystem: Environmental > Aquatic > Marine > Coastal | place: USA: Chesapeake... | reverse complement strand
TTGCCGATGTCGTGCCCAGGATCTGCGGTCCGATGTAACCGCGTTTCAGCATCGGATACGTCTCGAAGTCGGAGTCGGTGAACGGCTCAACTTCCGCAGGGCCCACATGCGCTTCGACGCGTTTCATGTCGACTTCTCGATTGCCGGGTACTCCGATCACAAGCGGCTCGCGCGTACCGTCGGGCTGCTTCAACATGATGACCACGTTCTTCAACGTGTCGGCGGCGGTCCAAAGCCGGTCGGCTCGTGGTGCATGCTCGTTGAGATAGGTGATGACAGCATCGATGGTGCCGCAACCAGGTGTGTGCACTTCTGTTGCAGCGCTGACTTCACCGGTGCCGGTGTCGGTCTTTCCGGTCGTCACGGCTTCGGTGTTGGCGGCGTATTGACATGCGGTGCAGCGCACGAATGTGTCTTCGCCGACGTCTAGGGGCGAGAGGAACTCTTCACTCATCGAGCCACCCATTGCTCCGCTCATGGCCTTGACGATGACGTATGGCAAGCGCAAACGATCGAAAATTCGCTGGTACGCACCACGATGTGCGTCGTAGGAACGTTGCAGTCCTTCATCGTCGATGTCGAAGGAGTACGAATCTTTCATCGAGAACTCACGACCGCGAAGCAGGCCTGCGCGTGGACGTGCCTCGTCGCGATACTTCGTCTGAATCTGGTACAACGACAGCGGCAGGTCTTTGTAACTGCTGTACAGATCTTTCACGAGCAACGTGAACATCTCTTCATGAGTCGGGCCGAGGAGATAATCAGCGCCACGTCGGTCTTTCAGGCGGAACAAGTTGTCTCCGTACTCCGTCCAACGGTTCGTCGCTTCGTACACGTCGCGTGGCAGGAGAGCGGGGAAGTGCACTTCTTGGGCGCCGATCGCATCCATTTCTTCTCTAACCACCGTCTCGACGCGACGGAAGACTTTCAAGCCGAGAGGAAGCCACGTGTACCCACCGGGCGCTGCACGGCGGATGTATCCGGCGCGCACCAGCAGCTTGTGGCTGGGGACCTCGGCATCGGCGGGGTCTTCGCGCAGGGTGCGCACGAACAATTGGGAGAGGCGAAGCATGGTGTGTGGCGGTAGGTGGAGGTCCTCGCGACCCCGTGAGAACCTTAGTTTGCGCCGGTATAGTAGGGAGCGTCCAAAAAGTTCGTGGAACTTGAGGCACGGGCGTTTCGTCCGTGCCTCTTGTTTTGTGGGACGTCAGAACGGTTCACAGGTAATGGCAAGCGAGGAGGTGGTCACCATGGCAGGAGCGACGCTCGTCGACACCGTTGTTTCCCTCGTCGAACCCATCCTTGCCGACCTCGGTCTCGAGTTGTACGACTGCGACTTCGCCGGTGGAACCCTGAAAGTCACCGTCGACACCCCTGCCGGTCAGGACAAGGGCGTCGACCTCGATCAACTTGCCCTGGTCACCCGTCTTCTTGGTCGCGAGCTCGACCATGGTGACATCGTCACCCAGCGCTACACCCTTGAAGTCACCAGTCCCGGCCTCGAGCGCACCTTGCGCACGCCAGCTCACTTTCGTCGCGAGATCGGCAAAGACGTGAACGTGCGCCTCCGAAGCGATATCGATGGTCGTCGCCGATTGAACGGCACGCTGGTTGCGGCGACTGACTCAACGGCAACAATTCGCCTTCTCGATGATGTCGTCAGTGGTCCGGTCGATGTCACCGTGTCCATCGCCGACATCGAAAAAGCTCGCACGGTGTTCGTGTGGGCCACGACACCCAAGCCGGGCTCGCCTGCGTCGCGCACTGCACAGTCAAAGCGCGCTGCACGTGGCGGCTCATCACATCCGAACGCAACAGTTCAACCAGCGGAGGTCAGCGCAGTATGAGCAACCTTGACATGTCAGAAGCAGTCCGCATGCTCGCGGCTGATCGCGGCATTTCCGTCGACGCACTTCTCCAAGTGCTCGTCGAGGCTTTGGCCACGGCCTACAAGAAGCGCCCCGGCGCGGCCGACGAAGTGATCGTCGAGATCAATCCTGAGAACCTCGACATGAAGTTCATCGCATATGACGTCGATGAAGAAGGCAATTGGGTCAACGAGCGTGACGACACGCCGAACAAGAACGAACTCGGCCGCATCGCAGCGGTGACATTTCGCCAAGTCATGAGCCAGCGCATTCGAGAAGTCGAGCGTGACCGCAAATTCGAGGAGTACGCCAACCGCGAAGGCGATATCGTCACAGGCATCATCCAACAGAGCGACGGGCGTTACGCCTTGCTCGATCTCGGCAAAGTCGAAGCCCTCTTGCCTCAGGCAGAACAGGTTCCTTACGAGCGCCCCGAGCCGAATGCCCGTCTCAAGGCGTACATCGTTGAAGTTCGCAAGACTGCCAAGGGGCCGCAAATCGTGGTGTCACGCACGCATCCCGGTCTCATCAAGCGCCTGTTCGAACTTGAGGTGCCGGAAATCGCTGATGGCATCGTCGAAATCAAGGCTTGTGCGCGAGAGCCTGGTCATCGCACGAAAATCGCCGTGTCGTCAAACGATCACAACGTCGACCCTGTCGGGGCGTGCGTGGGTGCGCGTGGCGGACGCGTGCGAATGGTCGTCACAGAACTTCGTGGCGAGAAAATCGACATCATTTCCTACAGTGAAGATCTTCGTGAATTCGTCATGAAAGCGCTGTCGCCCGCAAAAGTCACCGAAGTGCGACTGTCTGACGACAACACGCAGGCCGATGTCATCGTTCCCGACTTCCAATTGTCTTTGGCCATCGGTAAAGAAGGTCAGAATGCGCGACTCGCGGCTCGACTGACCGGTGTTCGCATCGACATCAAGAGTGAGACACAAGCTCGCAACGAAGATGCTGGCATCGTGGTCAGCCCCGAGGGAGAGGTCTACGAAGAAGGTGAGTGGCGTCAGAACGACGACACAGGACAACTCGAGTTTCATTCCGCTGACGGAACAGTGACCAGCCAAGCAGAGTGGGCCGGCGAGTCGACGGCCGACGACGCTGGTGCGGAGGGCTGATTTGGCGAAGAAGTCCCGCGTTCATGAGCTCGCCAAAGAGCTCGGCCTGACGAACAAAGAGGCCGTCGATCTGTGCGTGAAGCTCGGTATTGACGTCAAGAATCACTCGTCGTCGGTTGAAGAAGCTCAGGCTGATCGTGTTCGTCGTCGCGCCGAACGTGACGGTCTCGTTCGTGACGTCCAGCCTGAAGAACCAAAGCCGGTCAAGAAGGCTGCTGCCAAGAAGGCAGCACCGAAGACCGATGGAACAGACGATGTAGGTGAGGGCACGCCCGCGAAGAAGACAGCTGCAAAGAAAACTGCGGCGAAGAAAGCACCTGCAAAGAAAGCGGTTGCCAAGAACGTCGCGGACGACTCATCAGATGTCGAAGTAGCACCAGTCGTTCCAGCCGAACCCATCGAAGTCGCTGTTCCGGTCGAGCAACCTGTGGCACCAGTGGCAGAGCCGGCTGCTGTCGTTGAACAGCCTGTCGCCCCGCCTGCTGACTCGACTGGTTCCATGTCCCGAGTCATCTCGAGTGGTCGCCCAACTCCCGGCATGCCGCCGCGTGCTACAGCACCTCCCGTTGCACCAAGTCGCCCGCTACCTCCGGGCATGCCGCCCACCATGCCTCAGCGTCCCGTTTCGCCTGGTGGACCCGGCGCGCGTGGTCCACTTGGTCGCCCCGCCATACCTCCGCCGCCTCCGCGTCCGATGTCCCCCGACGGACGACGAATTCCGCCGCCCCCTGGCTCTGCTCGCCCAAGTGGACCCGGAGTGCGTCCCGGTCCTCGACCTGGCGGCCCAGGTGTACGTCCCGGCATGCGCCCTGGCGGCCCTGGTGGTGGTCGTGGTCCTGGCGGTCCCGGAGGTCCTGGCGGTCGTGGTCCTGGTGGTCGTGGTCCTGGCGGTCCTGGTGGTCCTGGTGGTCGTCCCGGGTTTGGTGGACCCCGTCCTGGTGGTGGACCTGGCGGCCCTGGTGGTGGTCGTGGTCCTGGTGGTCCCGGCGGCCCAGGTGGCGGTCCCGGTGGTCCCGGTCGTGGTCCTGGTGGACCCGGCGGTCGCCCGAATGGTCAGCGTCGCGCGCCCCGTAAGAAATCGAGGGCACGTCGTCGGAGAGAATTCGACGAGCTTGAGCCCACTTATACCTCCTACACCGCGAGCAATGCTCCGGTGCCCGAGGGCACGATCATCATCGAGCGTGGAGTTTCTGCACAAGAGTTCGCGCCGAAGTTGAATCGCACCGCGGCCGATGTCGTGCGCTTCTTGCTCGAGCACGGTGAAATGGTGACCGCAACCATGACGCTCGGCGACGAGCAAATGGAGTTGTTCGCCCTCGAAGTTGGTGCAGACATTCTTCTGGTTGATCCAGGTCAACAAGAAGAGATGGAATTGCAGGCGCTTTTCGACGACAGTGACGACGAAGACGAGGATGCTCAGCAGTCGCGTCCACCGGTCATCACTGTTATGGGTCACGTAGACCATGGAAAGACCACGTTGCTCGACAAGATCCGATCAGCGAATGTCGTCGCAGGTGAAGCCGGTGGCATCACTCAGCACATCGGCGCATACCAAGTGCAAAAGAACGGACACCCCATCACGTTCATCGACACTCCCGGTCACGCCGCGTTCACAAAGATGCGTGCTCGCGGAGCACAGGTCACTGACATCGTCGTGTTGGTCGTCGCGGCAGACGACGGCGTCATGCCCCAAACAATCGAAGCAATCAATCACGCCAAGTCAGCCGACGTTCCCATCATCGTCGCGGTCAACAAAATCGACAAGGAAAACGCCGACCCACAACGTGTCCTTAGTCAGCTTGCTGAGTACGAGTTGGTGCCAGAGTCCTGGGGCGGCGACACCATCGTCGTCGAGATGTCTGCGATGCAGAACCTCGGTGTCGATGATTTGCTTGATCAGCTGAATGTCGTCGCCGAGCTCGAGAATCTCACGGCGAACCCCACCGGACGCGCCAAAGGAATCGTGCTCGAGGCCAACCTCGACATCGGTCGTGGCCCGGTTGCCACCGTTCTCGTCGACAAAGGAACGTTGAAAGTCGGAGATCCGGTCGTGGCTGGTGCTGCATGGGGCAAAGTGCGTGCGCTCATCAACGATCGTGGCGAACAAGTCAAAGAGGTCGGACCTTCGAGCCCGGTGCAGGTGCTCGGACTTTCGACAGTGCCCCAGGCGGGCGACGAGTTCCGTGTGGCGCCCGACGAGAAGACCTCTCGTACGGTTGCCGAAGCCCGCGAGCAGCGCTTCCGCGTACTGAATCAGCGAGGCGATGCGCGCGTGCAACGCGGAGTCAAGCTCGAAGACATCTTCACGCAAATTCAAGCTGGCGAAGTCGCCACGCTCAACCTTGTCATCAAGGCCGATGTACACGGCTCGCTTGAGGCGGTCAGCGAAAGCCTCCGCAAGTTGGAGCGTGACGAGGTCAAACTTGCATTCGTGCACCGCGGTGTCGGCGGTGTCACTGAGAATGACATCACGCTCGCTGCTGCCACGAACGCAACACTCATCGGTTTCAACGTGCGTCCCGACCGCAAGGCACGAGACCTCGCTGAATCTGAAGGTGTCGAGATTCGAACCTATGAAGTCATCTACAAACTTCTGGAAGACATCGAACGAGCCATGCTCGGTCTGCTTGCCCCAGAATTCGAAGAAGTCGTCACGGGTGAAGCCGAGGTTCGTGAAATCTTCCGAGTTCCGAAAATCGGCGCCATTGCTGGGTGCTTCGTGCGCACCGGTGTCATCACGCGTGGAACGAAAGTGCGCTTCCTTCGCGACGGAACCATCATCTGGAAGGGTTCGATCAATTCACTACGACGTTTCAAAGACGACGTTCGTGAAGTGCGCGAGGGCTTCGAGTGCGGTATCGGTCTGTCCGACTTCCAAGACTTGAAGCAAGGTGACCTCATCGAAACCTTCGAGGAACGCCAGATCGAACGGGTGTAACTCGTGGCTGATCTCGATTTCTTCTTTGATCCAGTGTGCCCGTGGGCGTGGATCACGTCTCGATGGGTCACCGAAGTGAAGACATTGCGCTCATACGACGTGCAGTGGCGGTTCATCTCCTTGAAGGTCTTGAATTCGTCGATGGATTACTCAAAGATGCCCGAGGGTTATCGCGAGGTGCACAACGCAGGTACGCAAGGACTGCGCATGGCGGCACACGCCCGAGCGGTCGAAGGTAACGACGCGTGCGGTGCGGTGTACACGATGCTCGGAATGTCATTTCACAATCGTCAAGAACGAGTGGGCTTCTTGACCGACCCGGTGGCCGAGAGCCGTCGTTTGTTGGCCGATGCTGGTCTCCCGACCGAGTGGGCCGAACATGTGCATGACGACTCATACGATTCAGTCATCCAAGAAGAGACCGAGCTTGCGCTGAAACGCACCGGAAAAGACGTCGGCACGCCGATCTTGTCATTCAACCCTGACAGCGACGAGGTGTCGAGTTTCTTTGGTCCCGTCATCAGCAACATTCCTCGCGGTGACGAGGCTCTGCGCCTCTGGGATGCAGTCGAGACCATCGCCACCAGTAGCGGCATGGCTGAGCTGAAGCGCTCACTGCGCGCGGCGCCGTCGTTCGACTGAGGTACGACACCTCCCGTGCCTAATGTGTGGGCGATGAAAGTCGTCTACACACCAGCCCACCTCGGGCACAATCCGCTCACCGAAATCGAGAAATCGACTGCGCATTCGCCGTATGAGCACATCGGCCGCGCCGAGAAGATTCGCGAAGTGCTCGAAGCAGACACCTCATTTCTCTTCATGCCACCCACCGAGTGGGGGACTGCTCCGATTGACGCAGTGCACGATGCAGGACTCAACCGATTCCTCACCACCGGATGGGCCGACTACCAACGCGACATCAGTGAGGCACGAGAAGTGGTACCAGACGTGTTCTATCGACCGGCCTTTCGACGCGAGGGCACAGATGGTCGCGAACCGCAAAGTGTCACGGGAAAACTCGGCTGGTGGTGTTTTGAGACCACCACACCATTGTGTGAGGGAACGTATTCTGCGGCTCGTGGTGCAGTCGACACCGCTCTGACGGCCACCAAGGTGGTGCTCGATGGCGACCGATTCGCATACGGATTGTGCCGCCCACCGGGTCACCACGCGACCACGTCGATGTACGGCGGCTACTGCTTCTTCAACAATGCGGCAATTGCGGCTCATCACGTCGTCACGACGACGGCGTCGAAGGTGGTGGTGCTAGATGTCGATTATCACCACGGCAACGGAACCCAAGAGATCTTTTATGACCGAGATGACGTGATGTATGTGAGTTTGCACGGCGATCCTGCACGTGCCTATCCGTACTTCACCGGTTATGCCGATGAGAACGGCTCTGGTCGCGGTCTCGGAAGCAACCTGAACGTGCCGCTGGCGAAGAAAACAGCAGACGATGAATACGTCGCGGCGCTGTCTAGTGCCGCCGAACGCATCGCCGCATTCGGTGCCGACATGTTGATCGTGTCACTCGGCCTCGACACTTTCATCACCGATCCCATCTGTGACCTCGCCATCACCACCGACGGTTTTCGACGCCAAGGTGAGGTGGTGTCACAGCTCGGATTGCCCACAGTGGTGTTGCAAGAGGGCGGCTACGACGTCGCAGCGCTCGGCGACAACGTGCACGCGTGGCTTGTCGGTCTGGGTTCCTGAGGAAACTACGCGTTCTGCACATCGGCGAGAACTTTGTTCCATCGGGCCGGGTCAGATGCATAAGGAACATAGAAGCTGATGCGCGAGATGACGTCGCCGTAACGGCCGTCAAGTTTCGACGCGATGTCTTCGGGTTCTGACACCACGGCAAATGCATCGAGAATCTCATCGGTGATGCAGTTGGCCATCTCGACCCACTTGCCTTGTTTCGACATGGAGTTGAGTTCATCTTGCACGTGTCCCCAGCCGTGAAGGTCGAGAACAGGGCGATAGGCGGGTGTCGAACCGTAGAAGGCGATCTGCTGGCGAGTGCCGGCAGCGGCCTTCGACATCTCGTCGTCATTGGTGCCGGTGACGACGAAACCCGGACCGACGATCTCAAATCCGTCCAACGTCTTGCCCACTTTTGCCCGACCGCGCTCGAGCGCGGGGATGGTGACTTCGCGCAGGTACTTCTCCGTGGTGAAGGCGTGGCACATGAAGCCGTCGCAGACTTCTCCCGCCACCTCGGTCATCAGTTCACCGACTCCGGCAAGGAAGATCTTCGGAGTGCCGTAGGCGGAGATGTCGCTGGCGCTCGGGCTGAAGAACGGGGTCATCAACGTGTGGGTGTAGAACTCACCGCGGAATTGCAGCGGCGTACCGTTCAACCAGCAGTCCCAGATTGCACGGATGGCAAGCACCATCTCGCGCATACGTGCTGCCGGCTTGCTCCATTCCATCGAGAAGCGCTTCGTGATGTGAGGCTTGATCTGGCTACCTAGGCCGAGAATGAAGCGCCCCTTTGAGTACGCCTGAAGATCCCAGGCGATGTTCGCCAAGGTCATCGGATTTCTTGCGAATGCGACTGCGATCGACGTACCAAGCTCGATGTCTCGGCTGTGTTCAGCGGCGAGCAACAACGGAAAGAAGGGGTCATGCGAGGTCTCTGCAGTCCAAAGACCCGAGTAGCCGGCCGCTTCGGCTCGCTTGGTCTCGTCGGCCACGAGGTGGAGGTCGGGTCGAAGTGTCGCATCGACTTTCATAAGGTGCCCCTTTCAGGTGAGAGCATTGTTCTTGGCGTCAAGTTTGGTCGCGAAGGAATTGCTCGACTTCCGCAGCCAACTCTTCCATGGAAGGTAGCTCGCTCGGTGTGATCGGAGTGTCGTCTGCATCTCCGGCAGAACCATGTTGAGCGTCGTACATCGACTCCATCTGGTGGAGCATCGCCAGATGCTCTTCATTGTTGATGATGAGTTGGTCCAGTCGTTCACGTTGAATCGTGGCCTCGCGACGTAAGGGAGCAACGTCGACCTTGAGTCCGGTGATGTCGCAGAGTTGGGTGAGAAGTGCCGCACTCGCAGCCGGGTACGCCATGGTGGCGATGTAGTGGGGCACTTGCGCCCACAACCCGATGACCTCTGCTCCGCGGTCGAAAAGTGCATGCTCGATGACCGACTCGACACCGGCGGGTACGTCGACTGTGTTCTTGGCGAAGGTCAACCTGTCGGCGACGTTGGCGTCGGGCGTCGTGATGGACACGCCGACCGGGCGAGTGTGCGGAGCACCGAAGGGGTAAGCACCAAGTCCGACCATTCGTCGTACTCCGAGTTGTGAAGCAAGTTCAGCGACCGTGTTGGCGAAGAACTTCCAATTTGCATCGGGTTCGGGTCCGACGAGGAGCAGAACGTCTGTGCCTTCTTTGTCGCGACCGACGCGCAACTCAGGTGTCACCCAATTGATACGGGTGTTCACACCAGCACGAAGTTCCATGACAGGTCGGCGTGCGCGGTAGTCAATGAAGGTGTCTGAGTCGAAGGTGATGAGAATCTCTGCCTCTGTCGCTTCGACGAGCGTGTCCATAGCTGCAGACGCTGCGCCGCTTGCGTCGATCCAGCCGCTCAACATGACGACGAGCGTGGGTTCTTTCAATGGTGGCAATTGTCCGTGGACAATGAAGGGGAGACCCGTGTTGCCGTTCATCGCAACTTCTCGAGCATTGCGGTAGCGCGCATCACTGCATTGTCGACTTGAACCTTGAAAGGCTCGAGTTCCTCGGGGTCACGTTGGCCGAGCGCACCACCCAAGTATCTCGCGTACACCCCTTCGATGATGCAACCGAGTTTCCAATATCCGTACGTCACATAGAAGTCGAAGTTGGTCATGTCTCGATTGGACTTCTCGCCATACCTTGCTGCGAGTGCGGATCGCCCGAGAAAGCCATCGAGTGTGCACGTGGGGTTCGACCACGCGCTGGTGTCGTCGCCGGGCCCATTCCAGTACACCATCAACATGCCGATGTCGGCTAGCGGGTCTCCAAGCGTGCAGATCTCCCAGTCGAGCACCGCCACAACTTCGCCGTCGTCATCCAGCATGCAATTGTCGAGGCGATAGTCGCCGTGGACGATGGTGGTCTCGTTCTGTGGGGGAATCCGCTTCGTCAACTCGTCATGGATGAGGTCCATGCCTGGTAGGTCGCGCGTCTGTTGAGCTTTGAAGTTGGCGTACCAGCGCTTCAGCTGACGTTCGATGTATGCGTCTTTGCGAGCAAGGTCGCCTAGCCCCACGGCATCAGGGTCGACTGCGTGAAGACGCACCATATTGTCGACGAGTGACTCGCCAGCACGACGACGCGCGGCTGGCGTGAGGAGATTTTCTGCGGCCTCGACGTCACGAATGATGTGACCGTCGACAAAGTCCATCACATAGAACGGCACCTCATTGACGGTTTCGTCAGTACATAGCCCGAGTGCGTGAGGAACCGGGACGTCAGTCACGTTCATCGCGCTGATAAGGCGGAATTCGCGGGCCATGTCGTGGGCGCTTGCGAGACGATGACCAAGTGGTGGTCGGCGTAGAACTAAACGACGTCCGTTGGCGTCCGTGACGGCAAATGTGAGGTTCGAATGACCACCGGCAATCATCGTGTACGTGAATGGCGCTTTCACCCCGTCGATGTTGTGAACCAGCCAGTCAGACACGTTCGCGCGGATGCCGTTCGGCTCGCTACTGCTTCGTAGCTCGCCGTTGCGGTGCGCGGGGTTCATCAACTGCACGATACCGGTACGCTTTCTCGTCATGGCAGTCGACGTCACCGATCAGACATTCCAGCAAGAAGTCATCGACCGATCTCACTCTGTTCCCGTGATCGTCGATCTCTGGGCGCCGTGGTGTGGTCCCTGCAAAACCCTTGGTCCGATTCTCGAACGAGCTACTGATGCCACGAACGGTCAGGTTGTTCTCGCCAAGGTGAATGTCGACGAGAATCCGCAAGTGTCCAATGCATTTCGTGTGCAGTCGATTCCGGCGGTGTACATCATGAAAGATGGTGCGGTCGTCGATGGTTTCGTGGGTGCCCAACCTGAGCACGTCATTCAGCAGCTCGTCCAGTCGTTGTTGCCCAATCCTGAGGATCAGAAAGTGCAGGCACTCATTGCAGCAGGCACAGAGGAGAGTCTGCGCGACGCTGTTGCATTAGCCCCCGGAAATGAAGACGCCATCTGCTCATTGGCTGAGTTCCTCGTTCGCAAAGGTAGCTCTGAAGAGGCACTTCAATTGTTGGCTCGTTTGCCTGAAACCGATCGGGTGCGCCGCATCGCAGCCGCTGCACGCTTGGCACAGAACCCCATCGACAACTTCGATTCAGAGTTGACAGCGTTACTTGACCATGTGAAGTCCGACGAGGTCAAACGTCAAGAGTTTCTCGACATCCTCGAGACCATGGGTCCAGATGACCCTCGCACCGCCAAGTACCGGAAGTTGCTCACAGCTCGCCTGTTCTGACGACACGACGCAGCAGTAGCGCTGCGTACACATCTGCAATGTGCATGAGTTGCAAGACAAGCTGAGTCGCTGGCTTCTCGAAACCCGACGGTGGGTCGCATGGGTCGGGCTGTCTCGGCTCATTGGTGCTGCAGCAGCTGTAGTGGCAGGGACAGTCGTCCTCGTGCTCGTTCTGCGGGTGCCGGCTCCACCCCTTGAGACCGCACTTCCTCGGGCGGGGGTCAGCACATCCGTCAGTGATGGGAGTGTCAGTTCGGTACCAACAATGACCATCAACGAGCGGGCACCGGCATCGGTGGCCGTGCACGTGGTCGGCGCTGTACGACGTCCGGGCGTCTACGTGCTCGCTTCTGGTGCGCGCGCCGTGGATGCACTTCGACAAGCAGGTGGGCCAACGTCCGAAGCCGACACATCGGCAGTGAATCTGGCGACTGTCTTGAGAGATGGAGACCAGATGTACATCCCCCCACGCCGCACGTCATCTGCGGCATCCACGCCACCACGCAGGCTTCCCGTCATGGCACCTCGCACGCGAGTGACACTCACGACGCCATCGCAGGAGTCGACCAGTGCAGTAACAGGCGCGCCGACTCCTCAACCTGCAAACGGCGGCACGGTCAGCCTCTCCACCGCAACGGAAAAGGAGCTCGAAGAACTACCCGGGGTAGGGCCGGCGACCGCTGCTGCAATCGTTGCTCATCGCCGTGCACACGGACCGTTCCGGCGCGTCGAAGACCTTCTCAATGTGAAGGGCATCGGAGAAGCCAAACTTGCCGCGATGCGTTCCCGCATCGTGCCATGAACCACTCAGAGTGCGCCAAGCATGAATGCTGCGAGCAACAATGCGAGCACGGCTCCAACCACCATGCCAGTTGCAATCGGCCAGTACTGGCTCGACCATTCCTTCCACCCCACGAGGGGACGTTTGGCGACGCGCATCGAAGCGACGGCACCAATCACGAGCCAGGCTGCGAGGCTCAACAACACCGCGGCGATGATGCGACCAGAGTCGGTCTCTGCAGGCACTCCGAACACCGGAAGTGCAGGCAGCGCAATCAGTGCAAACACAAATGCGATGGTTGATCCGTTGTCGCTACCCAGCAGCACTCGTGCGACAAGACCGAGCACTAGTAAGGCAGCCGGGATAGATGCCCCGACCAGTGCACCTTTGCGCATCACGGATCGGCGCGTAGATGTCACCCCGTGAGGAAGCTCGATCTCCGTCACTGACCGAGGAGTGAATCGCGCAGCTCCGATAGCAGCTGGACGTGAGGCGCGATCGTGCGAAGAATTCGAGTGCGCATCCTCAGCCATGCCTCGATGGTACGAGACGACTGCGTATCGTCAGCGACACCTCCGATTGATCTGGCCTTTGCTGCTGTTCGTCGTGTGGATTGCTCTGCGGTCTGGCAGCCAGATGCCGTTCGCTGGAGTGATTCCTCGGTGGTTGGTGTCCGGGCTCGTCGTAGGGGCAGTTCTCTTACATCGTCGCAGATGTCTGTTCGTCGCAGTCGTTGTCTTCGGTGCATTCATTCTTGGTGCGCATGCGTGGCATGTCGCGATAACGCCTGTGATCGGGACATGCGATGGAGTCGTTCGCCTCATCGACGATCCGGTTGTCTCCAGAAATGGCGTGCGGTCGAGTGTCGAATTTCGGGGTCTTCGATATGTCGCGACTGCCTATGGTCGGACAGGGGCAGCACTTGCACGCATGGGTGCCGGTGAGGCGGTGTCGGTGACTGCGCGCTGTTCCACGCTGCCTCTGCGCGATGTCGGTTACTTGCGTCCACGCCATGTGGTGGGTCGAATGTCGATCACTGCGACTGGTGACAAACTCGATGCAGGTTCGGCTCTTTCTCGTTCGGCACGATGGGCACGTAACAGCGTCGCTCACGGTGCACGCAGCATGGGTGAAGACGAACGGGCACTGTTCACAGGCCTCGTCATTGGTGATGACTCTCGCCAGCCACGCTCGATGGTCGCCGCTTTCCGAGCAAGTGGATTGGGTCACTTGTGTGCGGTGAGTGGACAGAACGTGGCGTACGTGCTGGTGGCATTCGGTGTCGCACTACGACGGCTACGACCAACGGTACGTCTGGCAGCCACAGTGTCGGTGGTGGGTTGGTTCGTGGTCATCACGCGTGTCGAGCCTTCTGTGGTTCGTGCAGGCGTGATGGCGATCGCTGCAGCATGGAACTTTCATCGTGGTCACCGACAGGCAGCGGTCGACGTGCTCGCAATCAGTTCACTCATTGCACTCTTCATCGATCCGATGTTGGCGTGGAGCGTCGGTTTCCTACTTTCCGTCACCGCGTCACTCGGTCTGATCACCTTGTCGGGGCCACTCACTCGCATCATCGCACCACGGAAGTTGGCAACCGTGTTGGCGCCTGCACTAGCCGCACAAATTGCTACCGCACCCATAGCACTCACGATGTTTGGTCAACTTCCGGTGATTGCCCTCGCAGCAAATTGTGTGGCAACTCCACTTGCCGGTGTCGTCATGCTGGTCGGGCTGCCGTTGGCGATGGTTTCTTCGTATCTTCCCGATCTGTTGGCAAGGGCTGTGATGGCACCGCTTGAAGCGCTGGTGCGAGTCGTGTGGTGGACTGCGACACTGGCGGAGCAACTGTCACCACGTGGCATGTGGAACGTGTTCGTCTGGATGATGGTTGCCTTTGTCGTCGTCAATCGGGCACGGGGCACCATGAGAGCATCAGGGCTGAGCGACAGGGTTGTGGCAACCTATGTCGATGGGCGTCTTTCTGGTCACCGGTGACGTTGCTCTCGTTGGTCGAGAGGTGAGTCGCTTAGTAGACGAATTGGTCGGCGAGGAAGATCGCACCATGCTCGTCGAAGAGTTCGACGCAGCCGATGGAACGAGCACTGTGTCAGCCATCACTGACGCACTCGGCACACTTCCGCTTTTCTCCGATCGACGGATCGTCGTGATTCGAAACGCGCAAGACCTCGACACTGACGGCACGGCCGCAGTTGCGACGGCGCTAGGTGGAAAAGTCGACTCCACCGATGTCGTCATTTCAGCGACCGGCCGACTCACGAAGGCACTCACCGATGCGTGCAAGAAGGCTGGTGCCACATCTGTCGGAGTGTCGGTCGGTAACAGACTTGCCGACCGATTGCAGTGGGTGGAGGGTCAACTGATCGAAGCTGGGCTCAAGGTCGGCCCAGACGGCGTGAAGTTCATCGCAACCTGGCTCGGCGGAGATCACGGTCGGCTGCCGGGGCTCATTGAGACACTGCGGTCCACCTATGGCGACGGCATGAAGTTGACGCGTGCAGACATTGAAGTATTCATCGGAGAAGCAGGAAGCGTGGCACCGTGGGACCTCACCGATGCAATCGATGTGGGTGATGTGAACAAAGCACTCGTGATGTTGCATCGCATGATCGGCCCGGGCGAATCTCATCCGTTGCAGATTTTGGCTCTGTTGTCGAATCGTTACGCACAGATGATGCGTCTCGATGGGCGAGATGTGCAGTCGGCAGAAGCAGCAGCAAACATTCTTGGTGGTAAAGCCTTCACCGCCGGGAAGGTGCTCGATCAATACAAGAAACTTGGAAGCAGCAATGTCGCTCAGGCGGTGTCACTTCTGGCCCAGGCTGATGTCGACTTGCGAGGAGGCAAAGACTGGCCACCAGAACTGGTGATGGAAGTGTTGATTGCGAGACTCTCGCGTCTCGCAGGAGGTCGCGGCAGGGTTACTTCGCGGCGTTGATGCGGCGCATCATGCGGCTCTTCTTGCGAGCAGCAGTATTGGGGTGGATGATTCCCTTGGCGGCAGCCTTGTCGATGCGCTTCATGGCGAGACGAAGGTCTTCTCCATTGGTGTCGCTACCGGCACTGGCGGTCGCCGACTTGATTCGCGTACGCAACTCGCTCTTGACAGCCTTGTTGCGCTCGGCGCGCTTGGCGTTCGTGATGATGCGCTTCTTTTGGCTCTTGATGTTTGCCACGGATGCAGAGGCTACCGGCGCATAGGTACCGCACCAACTGCACCGTCAGACATGCTGAAGGCGCAGGTCAGTAGGATGGCGTAGCCCATGGAACTCGCCAAAATCCGCAATTTTTCGATCATTGCGCACATTGATCACGGCAAGTCCACCCTTTCCGACCGCATTCTCGAGTTGACGGGGGCAGTGGATGCCCGTGAGATGCGGGCTCAGTATCTCGATTCGATGGACCTCGAGCGGGAACGCGGCATCACCATCAAGGCCCAGAACGTTCGTGTCGACTGGAAAGGCTCGACGCTGCACCTCATCGACACACCCGGACACGTCGACTTCGGGTATGAGGTCAGTCGATCTCTCGCAGCGTGTGAAGGCGTTGTGCTCGTGGTCGATGCAGCGCAAGGAATCGAAGCCCAAACTCTCGCGAACTGTTACCTCGCACTCGAGAACAACCTCGAAATTGTCGCTGCGCTCAACAAGATCGACCTTCCAGCCGCAGACCCCGATCGCTATGCGATGGAGATCGAGACCGTGCTCGGTATCCCAGCTGAAGACATATTGCGAATCTCCGCAAAGACAGGAGCGGGCGTTCCAGAACTGCTCGATGCAATTGTCGATCGAATTCCACCTCCCACCGGCGACGCCGATGAGCCGTTGCAAGCTCTCATCTTCGATTCGCAATACGATCAATACCGCGGCGTCGTTTCGAGTGTGCGCGTCATGAACGGCCGCCTCACAGCGAACAGCAAGTTGCAATTCATGCAGGCGCGTACCGTTCACGAAGCCATCGAGATCGGTGTGCGTCGCCCCGTCAACACCCCGGTGCCAGAGCTCGGCCCCGGCGAAGTTGGCTATCTCATCGCTGGCATAAAAGACGTGGCCCAAGCACGAAGTGGTGAGACTGTGACTCTGCTCGCCCAGCCTGCGACGGAACCTTTGCCGGGATATCGCGACCCGAAACCGATGGTGTTCTGTGGTCTCTATCCCATCGACGGCGATGATTTCGAGAACTTGCGCGAGAGCCTCGAAAAACTCAAGTTGAATGATGCCTCCATCACGTACGAACCGGAATCATCTGGTGCGCTCGGTTTCGGTTTTCGGTGCGGCTTTCTCGGTCTGTTGCACATGGAAATCGTCAAAGAGCGTCTCGAACGTGAATTCAACTTGGCACTCATCGCCACAGCGCCGTCGGTGGAATACCGAGTGTTGAAGACCGACGGTGAAGTCATGGTGGTCGACAACCCCGCCGACCTGCCGGCGAGTCAGAACATTGCTTCGATCGAAGAGCCGTTCTTCAAGGTCACCATCATCACGCCGAAGGACTTCACGGGCACACTCATGGAACTGTGTCAATCGCGCCGTGGGGAGATGGCCAAGCTCGAATACCTTTCGCCAGAGCGTGTCGAGTTGCACTATGCCATTCCATTGGCAGAAGTGGTGGTCGACTTCTTCGATCAGATGAAGAGTCGCACACAGGGGTATGCGAGCCTCGACTATGAACTAGAGGGATATCGCGAAAGCAACCTGGCCAAGGTCGATCTGCTTTTGAACGGTATTCCCGCCGATGCCTTCTCCACCATCGTGCATCGGGACAAAGCCTTTGATTACGGCCGTCGCATGTGCGAGAAGTTGAAAGAACTCATCCCACGACAGATGTTCGACGTGCCGATCCAGGCTGCGATCGGTGGCAAGGTCATCGCGCGAGAGACCGTGAAGGCCAAACGTAAGGATGTTCTCGCAAAGTGTTACGGCGGCGACATCACGCGTAAGCGCAAGCTGTTGGAGAAGCAGAAAGAGGGCAAGAAGAAGATGAAGGCGATCGGTCGGGTCGAGATCCCCGGAGATGTGTTCATCAGTGCGCTCAAGTTGGACGACTGACGTGCGTGTCACAGACGCGACGTCACCTCAAGAGCGTCCTGAAAATACCTCCACGCCCGGCACATTCCGCTCGCTGCGTCATCAGAGCGCACGCCTCTTTTTCTTCGGACTCTTCGTCTCAATGGTGGGCACGTGGCTGCAATTCACGGCGACGTCGTTCTTGCTCTACGACCTGACTGGTCGCGCCACCGACATGGGCTTGAATGCCATGTTTCAGTTCTTGCCCATGTTGTTTCTCGGTGCATGGGCTGGCGGGTTCGCCGACCGTCACGACCGTCGCATCGTGACCCTGTGCACCCAAGCCTCACTGGCGGTGCTCGCTCTCGTGCTCGGTGTTCTGGACCTCACAGGGCTCGTCACCTTGCCCGTGATCTACGCCATGTCGTTTCTGTTGGGCATCACGAATGCAATCGACAATCCGGCTCGGCGTGGTTTGGTGACAGAGTTGGTACCTCCGGAAGACATCAGCAATGTCATCTCGCTGAACACCGCAGTAATGACCGGCTCACGCATCTTCGGGCCGGCTCTCGCCGCAGTTCTTGTTGCCCCCCTCGGGACAGGGTGGTTGTTCATCGTCAACGGGTTGTCGTTCGCAGCCATCCTCGTTGCACTCACACGTTTGTCGCCCCAGTCCTTGTACCAGACGCCCCAAGCAAAACCAGGGGGTCAGCCCGTGCGCGATGCCCTTCGTCATGTACGTGATCATGGACAACTCTTGGTGTTGTTCACGGTGTTCACTGTCGTGTGCACGTTCGCGTACAACTACGCGGTCGTGTTGCCGAAACTCCTGGACGAGAAATGGAATGCCACACGATCGTTCGGTTGGATGCTCGCAGTCATCAGCGCCGGTTCTTTCCTGGGTTCGTTGTCGATCGCTCGTCTGCGGGAGGTGACTAGTCGCTGGTTCTTTCTCGCGATTGTCTGTGCTGGTATCGGCAACATCGCACTTGCGTGGTCACCGAACCTGGTAGCTGCGTATGTGTGGTCGGTGCCGCTCGGTTGGTCGCTCGGTGCAATGGTGTCGTCCATGAATTCGCTGATGCAGGTCGGGCTTCCTTCCGAGATGCGCAGTCGCATGCTTGCACTCACTGCTGTCGCGTTCTTGGGTTCCACGCCGATCGGAGGGCCCATCACCGGTTGGATCGCGGACAATGTGAGCAACGAGTGGGCAATGGGCTACGGCGGTGTGGTCTCATTGGTGTGTGGTTTTGCGTATTTCACCGTCCGGTCTGCCGAGCGCTCATCGAAAGCGGGGTGAATAGGCAGTGGTCACATCTATCTGGTGGTTGCGGCGCGACCTGCGGTTGTCAGACAACGGGGCGCTGGCTGCCGCTGCAGCAAAGGGAAGCGTGGTCCCGGTCTTCGTGCTCGACCCGAAGTTCGCCGAACGAGCAGGTGCAGCCCGCATGTCGTTCATGTTGAGCAATCTTCGTGCTCTGAACGACCAGATCGGTGGCGCACTCGTCGTGGTGCACGGCGCACCGGAGGAGCAGATACCACGTCTGGCAAGAGCGCTCGACGTCACCGATGTGCATTGCGCCCGAGATTTTGCACCGTATGGGCGTGCGCGCGATCAACAAGTGTCCGCAGCATTGGCAGCAGAAGGCAAGCGCCTTGTCGGTTCAGATTCGCCCTACGTCGTAGACCCAGGTGTCGTGCTGAAAGACGATGGAACAGCACTTCGAGTGTTCACTCCGTTCTACAAGCGTTGGCAGCAACATGAATGGAAGTTGGTCGGAGACTGCGCTCCGAAGTGGAAAGACGCATCCGATTTGTCCGACGGTATTCCGGCCGACCCGGTGTGTGGCGCGACTCTTCCCCATGCTGGCGAGTCAGCCGCATGGGAGCGTTGGAGCACGTGGGCACCACGGGGGTTGGGTGACTACAAAGACGTTCGAAACAATCCGGGCATCGACGGCACGTCAATGTTGTCGGCGCAACTTCGCTTCGGCGTCATTCATCCGCGACAGCTTCTCGCAGAGTTGCCAGCAGGAAGTGGCGCAGATCACTTTCGAAGCGAGATCTGTTGGCGCGAGTTCTATGCCGATGTCACGTTCCACCGTCCCGACTCGACGTGGAACAACTTGCAGGAAAAGATGAATCGCCTGCCAGTCGACACTGATGCGCGAGCCAAGCAGCGGTATGTCGCGTGGTGCGAAGCGCGCACGGGATACCCCATCGTCGACGCTGGAATGAGGCAGATGTTGGCGACCGGATGGATGCACAATCGTGTGCGCATGGTCGTGGCGAGTTTCTTGGTGAAAGACCTCCATGTTCCATGGCAGTGGGGTGCAGCGTTCTTCATGCGGCACCTTGTCGACGGCGACATTGCGTCGAACAATCATGGTTGGCAGTGGACAGCGGGTACCGGCACGGATGCGGCACCGTATTTCCGCGTGTTCAATCCGTTCGGTCAGAGCGAGAAGTTCGATCCGGACGGCACCTATCTCCGAACGTGGATTCCTGAAATTGCCGACCTTGACAACACCCACATCCATGCGCCGTGGACACTCGGATTGCACGCGCCTTCGCACTATCCGGCTCCGATCGTGGATCATGCGGTCGAGCGAGAAGAAGCACTCGCCCGATACAAGAAGGTGTCGGGCAAGTAAACTTTGAAGCACCATGCTTGACGACCGCAAGACGAACATCCTGCGCGCCGTGGTGCAGGAATACATCGCCACTGGCCAGCCAGTCGGCTCAGGTCATGTTGCCAAATTGCCTGGTGTCAACGTGTCGTCGGCGACGGTACGAAATGAGATGGCAGTCCTCGAGCAAGAGGGCTATCTCGCTCAGCCTCACACGTCAGCCGGCAGAATTCCGACGGACAAGGGATACCGCCTGTTCGTCGATGCCCTGGCTCCAGACGGCTCTCTCGACCGCGCAGCGACAGTGCAGGTCGGAGAGTTTTTTCAGTCCAGTCATGGTCGGCTCGAAGAACTCTTGCGTCAGACTTCTCATCTTTTGGCAGACATCACGCACCACACGGCCCTCGTCGTTGGTCCGAAGACCGAAGTAACGACAGTCCGATCGATTCAAGTCGTTCGTCTGTCCTCTCGGACCGCCACCGTCGTGGTGGTGTTCTCGAACGGAACTGTCGAGAATGAAATCATTTCGTTGTCAGAAGAAATCGACGACTCTCATCTGGTGCGGGCGTCGTCTCACTTGAGTTCAGAAATCATCGGCAAGTCTCTCGTCGACGTCCAGTCGGTGCCTCTCACTAACGAGGCTCACACTGACATCGTGTGTGCGGTCGCCGTGCAGTCACTTCAGCGTCACTCCGGCGACGAACCGGTTTTTGTCGGTGGCGCAGCTTCGTTGGCCCAGTCGTTCGAAGCTGTTGAAGTGGTGCGCAATGTTCTTCAAATCGTCGAGCAGCAGTACGTGGTGGTGTCGTTGTTGAAAGATGTGCTCGACCGAGGTCTATCTGTCGCTATCGGCGCCGAGCACGGGGTCGAGCCATTGGCCGCATGTTCTGTCGTCGTTGCGCCAGTTGTCGCAGATGGTGAAGTCATGGGATCAGTCGGAGTTCTCGGCCCGACCCGCATGAACTATCCACAAGCATTGGCCACGGTCGAAGTGGTGGGGGAACAGCTCGGTCGTCGTCTCGCAGAAGGTTCATGAGCCAGCGCCATGTCTGCCGATTTCTACGAACTACTCGGTGTGTCACGAACCGCTGATGCGGACACCATCAAGAAGGCGTATCGCCGTAGAGCACGCGAGCTACATCCCGACGCGAACCCGGACAAACCCGAGGCAGAAGAACAGTTCAAACTCGTCACTCGTG
>Ga0129333_10001521_pt1 | contig 21067 bp, 31 predicted proteins | sample CPB6_08_DNA_FD_94474 | JGI IMG/M metagenome (GOLD analysis project Ga0129333, IMG submission 94474) | Freshwater to marine salinity gradient microbial communities from Chesapeake Bay, USA - CPBay_Sum_0.6_0.8_DNA | ecosystem: Environmental > Aquatic > Marine > Coastal | place: USA: Chesapeake... | reverse complement strand
GTTTCATTGAAACTTGTTTCCTACCGGTCCTCAAAAAGGACCGGTAGGCTATGCCAGAGCAACCAAGATATTGAAGCGGATTTTCGTTATAGTAATTTATTTTTTTGGGGGAGCTTTTTATCTGTTAAACTGCTACAATGAATAACGGAGCTACCTTTCTTATTTTTTATTCGATACGTGGTTTACGAATATCAGATCGAAAGGCCATGCAGATGGGGCTGCCCTGGTTTAGACGCGTCTGTTCCCCAGTAGTTCGATACGGAAGCAAATTGCCTTATTTGGCTCTCTTCTACTTCCTTTCCGTCGTGCCGTAGCTGTTGCTGCTTAACGACACCCCGAAATTCTTTCGAAATTTTACTTTTCGTTAACATTTCATTTCATGAATTCCCTGCTCGTATCTTGGGTTAGACGAGCTATTTTCCGTGAAAGCGGTTACTGTTTCGACGGAATGCGGAAGTGGGTTCGAATCCCACCAGCTCCAACGTTTTTCTTTTTTTTCCTTTCTATGCCTCGTTCTCAACGAAATGATAATTTCATCGATAAAACATTTACGATTTTGGCAGATATTCTTTTGAAAGTAAGGCCAACTCCGCGGAGTGCAAAAGAAGCTTTTGCTTATTATCGAGATGGTTTGGCTGCACAATCGGAAGGTGAGTATGCGGAAGCTTTGCAAAACTATTATGAAGCCCTACGTCTTGAATTTGATCCGTATGATCGTAGTTATATTCTTTACAATATTGGACTAATTCACACAGCCAATGGTCAACATGGTCGAGCGTTGGAGTATTATTTTGCTGCTTTGCAGCGAAATCCGTCTAGGCCACAAGCCCTAAATAACATCGGTGTTATTTACCATTACCGTGGTGAGCAGGCTCTTGAAGCAGGGCAGTTGGAGATTGCCCGTTTGCTGTTTGCAAAAGCGGCGGAATATTGGCGTGAAGCTGTTCGTCTAGCACCAACCAACTACATTGAAGCACAAAACTGGCTACAAACGACTGGACGAAACTAAGTCCAAAGTTCATTGGATTCTTTACTAAAAGAATCCAGTTGAATCTGTAGCTCAGTGGATAGAGTCACGGTTTCCGGAACCGGGGGTCGGGGGTTCGATTCCCTCCAGATTCGAAGAGTAGCACTTTTTTGGCTTTTTCCCTAGGGAAAAAGCCAAAAGCACAGTCTTTTCCTGCTTCGCTTAGTCTAGATCAGCACGGTTCGGGTTACGACCTGGGTCGTTGCTTAGGAAACCAAAGATGAACAGAGAAACAAAGAAAGTTACAACAGTGTAAACGAAGATTTTAAGGGTAAGCATAACTGCAAATCAAAACTGAGAAGATAAGCTGCCGAGTATGAAGTATACTATCTCATAAAAAACCCCTGCACTACGGACAGAAAAAAGCTTGCATAGCTTAATTGGTAGAGCATTCCCCTTGTAAGGGAAAGGTTGCCGGTTCAAGTCCGGCTGTGAGCCATTCTCATTCATCTTGCATTTTTCCTCTCAAGGGGTTAAAATGAAAGTCATAAGACCCGTAACTCAGTTGGTAGAGTGACTGCCTTACAAGCAGTAGGTCATCGGTTCGAGTCCGGTCGGGTCTAATACATTAAGGGCTTGTGGTGAAATGGCAGACACGGCGGATTCAAAATCCGCTGCGGAGACGCGTGAGGGTTCGAGTCCCTTTGAGCTCAAGAATACAAGCTACCTATTTCATTTAGCTTAAATTAAAATGTATAATAATTTAATAGGGCTGCCCCCTAGGTTCGAACCCGGGGAAGCATAACGAATTACCAGCTAGATTTGGTTACACCAGGAAGTACACCTTCATGGGCCCTTTCACGAAGGAAATGGCGGGAAAGACCAAAATCACGGAAGTAACCACGGGAACGGCCAGAAAGGCGACAACGATTGCGTAGTCGAACTGGGGAGCTATTACGTGGGAGTTGTTGAAGGGCGCGGTGAATTGCCAGGCGTTCTACTAGCGAAGTAGCAGAAAGGAAGGCAGTTTTCAGTTCTTTGCGCTGGGTTAGGAATTTTTGTACGAGACGTTGACGCTTTTGTTCACGCTCAATCCTTCCTTTTTTTGCCATATGAATTAAAAGCAACCGAAGTTATGAAAAACAGACATTTTGTCTGTAGAGATAGTTTAGCAGGCCCAGGGTCTTCCGGGCAAGATCGGTATGTTTTTACCCCCAAGGGAATTCGAATCCCTGTCTCCTCCGTGAAAGGGAGGTGTCCTAGGCCTCTAGACGATGGGGGCTAAGTTAGTTATTCCTATATTACGTCTTCTGGGCAAGGATGTCAAGAGGGAGGATACAAAGCTTTATCCGTATCTTTATTTGCATCGTTTCTATGAACCTGTTAACATATTTTCTGCTGATCCCCTTATCTAAAGGATTGGCTTTTTGGACCAAAGTTGATCATAGTGTCATTTGAATGGTTTCCAATTTCTTTTCTTTGTTCTTATGACTCGTGTAAAACGTGGTGCGGTCGCTCGTCAGCGTCGCAAAAAAGTTTTGAACCTTACTTCTGGCGCACGCGGTTCGAACTCTCGCCTATTCCGAAGGGCACAACAACACGCTAGGAAGGCTTTGCGCTATGCCTACCGTGGTCGTCGTGAACGTAAACGTCAATTCCGTAGCCTATGGATCGTTCGTTTGAATGCCGCTGCACGTGAAAACGGGTGGAGCTACAGCGCCCTTAGGCATCATCTAAAAACTGCTCAGTGTTTGCTAAACCGCAAAACGCTTTCTCAACTTGCAACGTATGACCCAAGCGCATTTCGTGCAAGGCTTCGTAAAGTAGCACCTTAGTATCAAAGTTGTTTATTGTTTTTTATGAGGCAAAAACCATCCGCACCAAAACGTGGACTACGTCCACGTACTCCATCTAAAGCAAGCCCGTTGCCGACGACTCTTCCGTATACCATCGATTATAAAAACGTGGCTCTTCTGCGTCGTTATATTGGTATTACTGGCAAGATTCTACCACGTCGTGTAAACGGTTTGACCGCAAAACAGCACCGTGCAAGGGCTCGTGCTATTCGCCAAGCGCGCGTTGCAGGAAGGCTACCATTTGTATGGCTAACTGAATAAAAATCACACCCTGTAGGACTTGAACCCACGGCATCAGGTTTTGGAAACCTGCGTTCTACCAACTGAACTAAGAGTGTTATGGGGATCGGGATGACAGGATTCGAACCTGCGACCTCTTGATCCCAAATCAAGAGCGCTACCAAACTGCGCTACATCCCGAGATGTTTCTGCTTTCAAGTATAGTTCCTTCCGGCGGTGGAAGCAAGTACAAGTTTTTTTTAGCGTTTTCTCGCACCTTGGACTTAGAACAGTTAGTCTGTCAATCGACGGTTGTTCCCCGTCGCTGTTTTGTTATGAAAGATTTTCTAACCTACCTATCTACCGCTCCGGTTCTTACTCTGGTAAGTGCTAGCTTCGCAGCGAGCCTGCTGATTGAGGTAAACCGTTTCTTCCCGGATTCCCTGATTTTCGCATTCTAAGCTCGGGGTTCGACACGCCTTCACCACTCTGACGGTGAAGGCAGTCCCTTTTGTTGATGTAAAGAGACCTCTTGTTCTTTGTTTTTTATTTATTTATTAATGGTCTTTTCATATGCCTACTATTCAACAGCTGATTCGTTCGGCACGAAAAAAGCTAGGAAAAAAGACGAAGTCTCCAGCACTCGTTTCTTGTCCTCAGCGCCGTGGTGTGTGTACCCGTGTTTACACTACGACCCCGAAAAAACCAAACTCTGCTCTTCGTAAAGTAGCTCGTGTACGTCTTACTACTGGTTTTGAAATTACCGCTTACATTCCTGGTGAAGGTCATAACCTACAAGAGCACTCTGTGGTTCTAGTTCGTGGTGGACGTGTAAAAGATTTGCCAGGTGTTCGTTACCACATCGTTCGTGGTACTCTTGATGCAGCAGGTGTAAAAGATCGAAACCAAAGCCGTTCTAAATACGGCGTGAAGCGTCCAAAAAAATAAGACGTTATTCTCCTCTTTTCTTTCGTTTCTTTTTAAAATCTTATGTCTCGTCGTCGTACTGCGAAAAAACGCACTCTCACTCCAGATCCAATTTACCAGAGCCGTCTGGTACACAGGAGGGTCACCCGAATTAGGCGTGATGGTAAAAAAGCTCTAGCTTATCGTCTTCTGTACACTGCTTTGCAAGAAAGGGAAGAGCAAACTGGCCAAAAACCATTGCTAATTCTCGAGCAAGCAATTCGTAGGGTTACGCCTGCTGTTCAACTAAAAGCACGCCGTGTTGGTGGTGCAACCTACCAAGTTCCTGTAGAAGTTGGTCCACGTCGTGGTACGTCGAGGGCTATTCAATGGCTAAGGGATGCTGCTCGTACGCGAGCAGGTCGTAGCAGGTCCGCATCTCTACGTGCTGAAATCCTAGATGCTGCTCGCGGTGCTGGTGGTGCAGTTCGTAAACGTGATGAAGTGCATCGTAGGGCAGAAGCAAACAAGGCTTTTGCTAAATATCGCTTTTAGAGTTAACATACGCGTAGCGCCTTTTGTAGACGCTACCTTTCAACCTTTTTTCTTAATTTAAATATGGCACGCGGTAAATTTGAGCGTAAAAAGCCACACGTAAACATTGGTACCATCGGTCACGTTGACCACGGTAAAACCACCCTTACGGCTGCGATCACTAGGACTCTAGCAGCTTGCGGTAACGCAGTTGGTAAAAAATATGATGAAATCGACTCTTCTCCAGAAGAAAAAGCACGTGGTATTACCATTAACACTGCTCACGTAGAGTACGAAACGGAAAAGCGTCACTACGCGCACGTAGACTGTCCAGGTCACGCCGACTACGTAAAAAATAGGATTACTGGTGCTGCTCAAAGGGACGGTGCTATCCTAGTAGTGTCCGGTGCTGATGGCCCGAGGCCACAAACTAAGGAACACATTCTTCTTGCTAAACAAGTAGGTGTACCTAACATTGTTGTATTCCTAAACAAAGAAGATAGGGTTGATGACGCTGAACTTCTTGAACTAGTAGAGCTGGAAGTACGTGAAACTCTTAGCAAATATGAGTACCCGGGTGATGAGATTCCTGTAGTACCTGGTTCTGCTCTTCTAGCGCTAGAGGCTGTTGTTGCAAATCCATCTATCAATCGTGGTAAAGATAAGTGGGTAGATAAGATCTATCAACTTAGGGATGCTGTGGATTCTTACATCCCAACCCCACAACGTGAAACGGATAAACCATTCCTAAGGGCTGTGGAAGACGTTTTCACCATTACTGGTCGTGGTACCGTAGCAACCGGTCGTGTAGAACGTGGTCTAATTAAAGTTGGTGACAACGTAGAGATTATTGGTTTGGTAAAAGATACTAAAGCTACTACTGTTACTGGTCTAGAAAGGTTCCAAAAGACTCTTGAAGAAAGCGTGGCAGGTGACAACGTGGGTATTCTTCTTCGTGGTGTACAGAAGAATGATATTCAGCGTGGTAGGGTTCTTGCGAAACCAGGTTCCATTACCCCACATACTAAATTTGACTCCCAGGTATACGTTCTAAACAAAGAAGAAGGCGGTCGTCACACCCCATTCTTCACTGGTTACCGTCCACAGTTCTATGTTCGTACCACTGACGTAACTGGTAAAGTGGAAACCTTCACTGCTGATGATGGTAGCAAAGCTGAAAGGGTAAGGCCAGGTGACCGTATTCGTAGGGTTGTTGAGCTAATTCAACCAATTGCTATCGAAAAGGGTAGGCGCTTCGCAATTCGTGAAGGTGGTCGTACTGTAGGTGCTGGTGTTGTATCCAACATTCTTAAATAATTTTTTACTAAATTTTCCCCCGAAGACTAACTTTCAGTACTCTGGGGGAAAAATTTAGCAGCGTATTTTTTTGTTATGAATCTTTCTAAACTCGTTCAAGATCTAGAGGCAACGCAAAGGCGTACGGATCTGCCAATCCTTTCCATTGGTGATACTGTTGCAGTTGGTGTGCTAATTCAAGAAGGAAATAAACAACGTGTACAAACTTATCAAGGTACTAGGATTGCACAACATCGTGCAGGTGTAAATTCTACTATTACGGTTCGTCGTGTATTCCAAGGTGTTGGTAGGGAACGTGTTTTCCTACTTCATTCTCCAGCAATTCAAAGTGTAGAAGTTCTACGTCGTGCACGTGTACGTCGTGCGAAGCTGTACTATCTTCGTGATCGTGTAGGTAAAGCAACTCGTCTAAAAGAACGTTTTGGAAATAATCCAGAATAAAATCTATGGACCAATCTTCTCCAAAGTTCCGTCGTGACGAGGTAGTTGGTTCTCGTCGCCTAAGCAATTATTTTTGGGCTACTATTCTCACTAGGGGTGGGCTTGGGTTTTTGACGACTGGCCTTTCGAGTCGTTTTCAACAAAACCTTCTTCCATTTATTGAGATTAAAGACATTCAATTCTTCCCACAAGGTCTAGTTAGGTGTTTTTATGGTGTTGTTGCACTCCTTCTCGCTACTTATTTGTGGAGCTGTATCGCCTGGTCTGTAGGTGGTGGTTTTAATGAATTTGATCGCGAACAGGGCCGGGTACGGATTTTTCGATGGGGTTATCCAGGTCGAAACCGACGTATCGAATTGGTTTACCCACTAGCTGAAGTTGATGCAGTTCGTGTTGAGCTTCAAGAAGGCTTGAATCCACAGCGTGCTATTTATCTCCGTCTAAAAGGAAATCGTGATTTGCTCTTGACTCGTATTGGGCAACCTCTAACGTTGGAAGAGCTAGAACGTCAAGCGGCAGACTTGGCTCGTTTTCTACAAGTTGGGTTGGAAGGCCTATCTTAAGCATTTCTATTCACCACTGGGATATTTTTCATGGTTCCACCTCGCCGTCTAAAATACCCCCGTTTCGTTGGCTTCCCAGATCGTAAACCGGTCTGGGATCCAGTTGAGCGGGTTTATCGAAATCTTGAACGTCTCTTGCGCTCTCTTGATGCGCTTGAAACTTCGGCGCGCCGATATCAGAAAGATCCCATCGATCAAACCTTGTATCGTCCATTGACGGATTTGTTTGCAAGTCGTTTGTTTGAACTTTGGGTGTCGGCTCGTTTGACTCGTTTGGATGCTAGGCTCGGCCTACGCCTATATCAGTGGACCTCGGCACTTAAGCATAGTACTAGCCCAGATCCAACTGCGGAATTGTTGGCGTTGAGGGAGGAGGCAGAGGCACAAATTCAACGTCTTGGTAAACAAGTACGCGTTCGTCCCTACGATGACGAATTGCCGCTTGCGGATTTGATCGATCGTACTAAACGGAATGCTAGGGAGCGGGCTTTTGCAAAAAGTGAAACCCGATCTAATGTGTTGCTTCCCGGGTATGAACCGTTGGGTCCACTTCCCTCGAGTATTCCAAAAACAATTCAACGCTTTGTCCAGGGTTTGAGCCCGGCTTTTGAAGATTCTGCTGTTGAACGTTACCGTTTGGGACGTTATCAGTTTTTGGCCTCGGCACGGGCTGCATTGGGATTGATGGCTGCACCAATTCTTGCAAGTGAATTGGGTAAGCGTTGGTGTTTTCAGCCTCTTATTCGATATGCTTGGAATACTTACCATGCTGGTACTTTCCTTAGTGAAGGACAACAACGGTTGGCATTGCATGAACTACGCGGGTTTGAGGAGGCACTTTATTTTGAAGAAAGGCTAAGCCATCTTCCGAATGCTGAAATTTTTATTGGTGATCGAGCACGCGAATTGCAAATTCCAGGCCAGCAAGAAGCCATTCTTCATCAACGAAGGAGGGAAGTTCTAGAACGATACAATGATGAGTCGATCGCTGCCCTAGTAACTTTGGCTGGTGATGTAACCCTTTTGATTGGTATCGTAATTGCACTTTTTCGTCTGCGGTATGAAATTATCATTCTTCGCGGAGTGTTGACGGAATTGTTTTTTGCGCTTGATGATCCTTTGAAATGCTTTTTGCTCTACTATAGCGCTGAATTGGTTGTTGGTTACCATTCGAAAAATGGTTGGGATGTAGGTTTGCGTGCGGCAAGGCGTCGGGTTGGCTTGGAAGAAAATGAACAAGTGATTAAACTTGCCATTGCAACTGTACCCGTAAGGAGGGATACGCTTTTTAAATACTGGGTATTCCGCCACCTCAATCGTCTTTCGCCAACTACAAGTGCTACCTATTATCAGCTCATTGAATAGAAAAATCGTTTCGGTTGAAAAACCGAAACAATTCAAATTAAACCGTTAAAACAAATATATGACTTTATCGAGTTATAAAACACGGTTAAGGTATTGTTTATACGGCCATGGCTTTTAATAGCCATGGATCCGCTTTTTGTTTTCTTCTGTTTCTATGATCGATCTCATCAAGCACCCTGTCCTTACCGATAAATCGGTACGCCTGATTGAGACCCATAACCAATATAGGTTTGATGTGGACCCACGTTTGACGAAACCTCAAATTCGTGCATTGGTTCAATCTCTGTTTGGTGTCCAAGTTCTCGCGGTGAATACCCACCGCCCTCCACGCCAGCAACGACGTCTGGGGGCTTTTGTGGGCGGCAAACCACGTTATAAACGTGCGATTGTCACGATTGCGAAAGAGCAAAAGATTCAACTGTTGCCGCAATAACGGCCTTTCGTCATCATCTTTCGTCCTTTTCTATAATTTGCTCGTATGGGTCTTCGTTCCTATCGCCCTTTGACTCCCGGAACGCGACATGCGGTTATTTCTTCTTTTGATGAGCTAACGTCGCATTCTCAACCGGAAAAGAGTCTTGTACGCGCTTCGCACCGCGCACGTGGTCGAAACCATCGTGGTGTGATTACCTGCCGCCATCGTGGTGGTGGTCACAAGCGCTTGTACCGTGAAGTTGATTTCCGTCGTGATAAGTTGAGGACTCCAGCTCAAGTGCTAGCGATTCAATATGACCCGAACCGTAACGCCCACTTGGCTCTTCTTCAATATCAAGATGGTGAAAAACGCTATATTTTGGCTCCAAAAGGACTTCGTCCAGGTGCTGAAGTTGTTTCTGGTTTCCGCGTTCCCGTTGAACTAGGGAATGCTCTGCCACTTTGGAATATTCCCCTAGGTACTACGGTTCATAACATTGAGCTTCGTCCAGGTAGTGGTGGCCAATTGGCACGTGCTGCCGGTGCTAGGGCACAACTAGTTGCTCGTGAAAATGGTTACGCAACCCTCCGTCTTCCGTCTGGTGAAGTACGTCTAGTTCCACAAGCTTGTTGGGCTACGATTGGTCAGGTTGGTAACATCGATGCTTCTAATTTGACCCTAGGTAAAGCAGGTCGTACCCGCTGGCGCGGTCGCCGCCCGCATGTTCGTGGTAGTGTAAGGAACCCGGTAGATCACCCACACGGTGGTGGTGAAGGTCGTGCACCAATTGGTCGTGCTCGTCCTGTAACTCCATGGGGTAAACCAACCCTTGGTGTGAAAACTCGTCGTCCGAAGAAAGAAAGCAACGTTTTTATTCTTCGTCGTCGTTCTTAAGTTCATTCACGAACTGAAATTGTTTTTGTGTTATTAAATTTTTGGTCTCATGGCACGCTCCCTGAAAAAAGGACCTTTCGTCGCAGATCATTTGCTGCGAAAAATCGAACGTCTGAATAGTGATGGCGAAAAACGCGTGGTGACCACTTGGTCTCGCGCGTCGACCATCGTTCCAATTAGGATTGGCCATACCATCGCGGTTCATAATGGCCATGAACATGTACCGGTTTTTATTACGGACCAAAGGGTTGGTCACAAACTTGGTGAATTTGCGCCAACGCGTACTTTCCGTGGCCATACCAAAGCGGATAAGAAAACTAAGCGCTAAAAGAAGACTATGGGACAAAAAACTAATCCTTTGGGCCTTCGCCTAGGAATTACGCAACGTCATCGTGCTCGTTGGTATGCACCACCTGAGCAGTACTCGTATTTGGTATTGGAAGACCAACGTCTTCGTCAATACGTACTACAAACTCGTCGCGCTTGTGGTATTTCTGAAGTTTTGATTGAACGTCGTGGTAACGGTGTTCGACTTCGTATCTCTGCGGCACAAATTCGTCCGTTGGTGGGTCCAGATGGTAACGCCCTGGAGCGTCTACGTCTAGAGCTTCAACGTGAATGCAACCGCGTTCGCACGCACTATGCGAAAGTTTATGGTGAAGCATTTTTCCAACCAGGTCGTACTCAACATCAAAGGGCCCTAAACCCCGAGATCCAAGTTCTGGTTCGTCAATGTCCAAACTATCAAGCGGACGCATCGTATCTAGCGGAGTTTGTTGTAAGTGAGCTTGAAAAACGTACTCCATTCCGTCGTGCACTGCGTCTCGCAAGGGAACGTGCTCAACAAGCCGGAGTTCGCGGTATTCGTCTTCAAGTTTCTGGTCGTTTGAATGGTGCTGAAATTGCACGTACGGAATGGGTACGACATGGTCGTGTTCCACTACATACGTTGTCTGCAGACCTAGATTACACCTGTAAAACTGCTCGGACGATTTTTGGTCTTCTAGGTGTAAAAATCTGGGTGTTCCGTCCAGCCCCTGGTACGAAAGTGGTAGCTGCGCGTAAAGCACGTCGCTCTGGTCCACGCCGTTAATCCATGTTTCTATTTACTCTGTATGCTTAGTCCAAAACGAACCAAATATCGAAAGCCCCATCGTGGTCGTAGGAACGGTCGTGCTGCGACCGGAAATACTGTTACCTTTGGTGATTTCGGCCTACAATCTGCAGCACCCGCATGGGTAACCGCACGACAATTGGAAGCAAGCCGTCGTGTTCTAACCCGTTATGTTCGTCGTGGTGGTAAACTGTGGATCCGTGTATTCCCAGATAAAGCTGTTACCAGGCGCCCAGCTGAAACCCGTAGGGGTTCTGGTAAAGGTTCTCCTGAATTTTGGGTTGCAGTTGTTCGCCCAGGTACTGTTGTATTTGAAATTGCTGGTATTTCGGAAAGCAGTGCACGGGAAGCGAGGCGTATTGCTTCTTCCAAAAGGCCTAGGAAAACCACGTTTGTAGCTCGTCCTGCCTTATTTCTCCCCCTCATTGTGTTTTTAAAACACTTTGAGTAATTTCTCAAGATCGTCCTTCATGATTCAACCTCAAACCTATCTGCAGGTTGCTGATAATACCGGTGCACGCGAGCTAAGGTGTATCCGTGTGTTGGGTGGAAGCCGTGCAAGTATTGGCGATACCATCATTGCAGTTGTCAAAGATGCTTTGCCGAATAGGCCTGTGAAACGTTCCGATGTAGTACGTGCTGTTGTAGTACGTACTTGCCGTGATGTTCAACGCTCCAACGGCAGTCGTATTCGTTTCGACGAAAACGCTGCAGTGATTATTAACAAAGATGGAAACCCTCGTGGTAGCCGTGTCTTTGGACCTGTCGCTCGTGAACTTCGTGATAAAAATTTCACGAAGATTGTTTCTCTTGCACCTGAAGTTCTATAACGTCGCGGTGCCTTTGCTGTCCCCCGTTTTTCCTGTCCTCTATGACTCAGCGACTAAAGAGTTTCTACCGTGATAAGGTAGTTCCTCAGCTGCGACAGCAGTTTCAATATAAGAACCAGCATCAAGTCCCACGTGTCGAAAAGATTGTGATCAACCGTGGTCTTGGCGATGCGTCCCAAAATGCTAAACTTTTGGAAGCTTCCTTGGCTGAACTAAGCGTGATTGCTACCCAGCGCGGTGTAGTAACGCGTGCTCGTAAAGCAATTGCAGGTTTCAAAATCCGTGAAAATAGGCCGGTTGGCCTAACGGTAACTCTTCGTGGTGAACGTAGGTATGCGTTTCTAGACCGCTTGAGGAACCTAGCTCTTCCTCGTATTCGAGATTTTCAAGGTGTAAATCCGAAAAGTTTTGATGGTCATGGTAATTACAGCCTTGGCCTTGAAGAACAGCTTAGGTTTCCTGAAATTAATTATGATCAAATCGATCAACTTCGAGGAAGGGACCTTTCTATCATTACGACCTGCCGAACGGATGAAGAGGGTTATGCCCTTTTGAAACATCTCGGTAGGCCATTCCGTGCTCGCTAGCGTTTCTTTTTATGACGAACGATACTATTAGTGATAGGCTAACCCGCGTTCGCAATGCGATTCGGGTTCAAAGCCCAACCGTAACCGTTCCGAAAACTCGTTCCACCGCATCGATCGCATCGATCTTGGTTCGTGAAGGGTTTGTCGAAACTTGCGAATCTACCGATCAAGGTAGGGAACTACGTTTGAAATATCGTGGCGCCGATCGTACTCCAGTTCTAACGAATTTGAAACGTATCAGCCGTCCCGGTCTTCGTGTTTATGCAAACCATAAGGAGATTCCACAAATTCTAGGCGGTTTGGGTGTGGTAATTCTATCCACTTCTCAAGGCTGGCTTACTGATCGTGAAGCTCGTGTGCGTTGTCTAGGTGGCGAGTTGGTTTGTTCCGTTTGGTAACAAATCTTCCTATTTCTGTTCTTTTCTTTTTTATTTGATTATGAAGGTTCGCTCCTCTGTCAAAAAGATTTGTGACAAATGTCGCCTGATTCGACGTCGAGGTAAGATCAGGGTGATTTGTTCTAATCCAAAACATAAGCAGCGTCAAGGTTAATTCTGGACGTGCTTTGGATCTCTAATCTCCGAGGAAACGGCTCTTACCCCCGTGGTTTAGTGCCATTAACTCCGTTTTTTTTCTTCGGCCTTCTGATATGGCAAAACCATCTGCCAAAACTACTGCAACTAAAAAACTTAAACGTAAGGTGCCAAAGGGTGTGGTGCACATCCAAGCTACTTACAACAATACCATTGTTACTGTGAGCACTCCTCAAGGTGGCGTGGTTGCTTGGAGTTCCGCGGGTGCTTGTGGCTTCCGGGGTGCTCGGAAAAGCACTCCGTTTGCTGCAAAAACTGCAGCCGAGGCGGCGGCGAAAAAGTGTCTAGAACAAGGTAGGCGTGAAGCACGTGTATACGTGTGGGGCCCTGGCCCTGGTCGTGAAACCGCGATTCGTGGTGTTCATGAGGCAGGCCTGCGTGTAACCTTGATTCGTGATATCACTTCTCTGCCACATAACGGTTGTCGCCCACCTAAGCGTCGCCGTGTTTAAAATTGGTTTAGCCATGCGTCGTATCTTTCTCCATTGCGTCGATTCTCGTGTCGAAGAAAATGGAACCTGGTATTCGCGAAGGCATCTAGGCCCTTTTCCAACTGGTTTGGCAACAACTCTCGCGACGGCACTACGCCGCTCGAGGCTAACAGATCTGCCATTTTTGGCGATCCAGGCAGTTGAATTGGAAGGTGCTGCTCATGAGTATTCGCGTCTTGTGGGTGTTCATGAACCAGTTCTGGATCTTCTTCTGCGTTTCCGTGAAGTTGCGATCGCAGGTAAAACGAATGAAGGTCCATATTTCGCGTCTTTTGAGGCACGAGGTCCTGGTCTTCTTCGTGCTGCCGATCTACGCCTACCCGTAGGTAGGCAATGTATTCAACCGGATTTTATCCTAGCTAATCTTTCCCCCGGTGCCGTAATTCGTGGCCGTGTCTTGATTTCTGGTGTTTACGAAGCTCAACTCGATAGTTCTTCGACTTGGCTAAAGGTCCCAGGTCGCCTAGGGCCGGTTCGCCGTGTTGGTTTTCGAATCGAAGATGCAGGTCCTATTGAGCGGGGCGGTGAAAGGATCATCTTTGAAGTTGCTACTGATGGGACTATTGCCCCACCCCAAGCAATTCGACAATCTGCTGAGCGCCTGGTTCGTTTGTTTCTTGGGATCGTTGGCGTAAGTAGTTTGGAAGCTGGCGGTGGGATTCGTAGGTCGACCCTACTACCACGGTTGGCTACATCTCTTAAACCAAAGCTTAACTCCCAGGCAAATGAAAGTACTCCACTGACCTCTAGTGGAGATGAGGGGGCAAAGGGCCTCGGGGAATTGGCACTACAAGGTTATCGAACGTTGGCTGAACCTCTAGGTCTTGATCTAGGAAACCTAAACCTTTCGTTCTCTACCTATCAATATCTTCGCACACAAGGGATTTTGACCGTGGGGCAGTTGGTTGATGCATTGGCAACACCATCCCTTGAGTCTTGGATTCGAGATGAAGCATCGAGTGCTTTGCGGCGCCTAGGTCTTTCTTAGGTGTTCTTTTCTCCTCCAACTCATTAAGTGTTTTCACTTTTTTTTTATCTATGACGACCCTACTCGCAAATGCAACTGGTCGCCGTAAAACTGCTGTAGCACAAATTCGTCTTGTTGCTGGTACTGGCGTGGTTCAAATCAATGGTTTGCCAGCTGAAGAATACTTGGTAGCAAGTCCAGCATTGCTTCTTGCAGTACAGGCCCCGCTACGTGCAGTGGATACGACCTCTTTTGACGTCGAAGTAAGCGTATCTGGCGGTGGTCTTACGGGCCAAGCTGAGGCTATTCAACTTGGTTTGGCTCGTGCCCTTACGGCAGCTAACCCTCTACATCGTACTGTTCTTCGTTCTCATGCATTGCTTACGCGTGATGCTCGTGAGAAAGAGCGCCGTAAATATGGTCTGAAAAAGGCCCGTAAAGCTCGTCAATTCTCTAAACGCTAAGCTTTTTTATTTTTGAATTCGTCCCTTGGGGGTTTATTCTTCCGAGTTTCCTTTTTTTATTTTTGATGTTATGTCCGCAGTAACCAACGAAATTCTTGAAAAACTAAAAACTCTTACTCTTCTTGAAGCAGCTGAGCTTGTAAAACAAATCGAAGAAACCTTCGGTGTAGATGCAAGTGCTCCTGCAGGTGGTGGTAGGGTAAGGGTAGCAGCAGGTGGTGCAGCAGGTGGCGCTCCTGCAGCTGCAGCTGAGAAAACTACTTTTGACGTTATCCTTGAATCTGTAGCGGAAGATAAGCGTGTAGCAGCTCTAAAAGTAATCCGTAGCCTAACCAACCTAGGTCTAAAAGAAGCTAAAGACTTTAGCGCTGCTCTACCAAAAGCAGTTAAAGAAGGTGTTTCTAAAGAAGAAGCAGAAGCAGCTAAAAAAGAACTTGAAGAAGCTGGTGGTAAAGTAACCATCAAATAACAAAGATTCTTTTTTGCCCCCTTAACAGGGGGGCGTATAATTTAAGTATAACAACAAATATTAAACTAAAGCCTTTCATCTTGGAATAAAAGAAGGTGTCTGGGATGCTATAATGCTTATGCCAAGCCAATCTTAGCTTTGGTTTAACCCCCTCTCAATTGAAATAACGAATACACTTCGACTTTTAACTATGGGTCTACCATGGTATCGTGTTCACACTGTTGTGTTGAACGACCCGGGCCGACTAATCTCGGTTCACCTTAGGCACACTGCACTAGTAGCTGGTTGGGCTGGCTCTAGGGCTTTCTACGAACTAGCTGTTTTTGATCCATCTGATCCGGTTCTAAACCCAAGGTGGCGTCAAGGTAGGTTCGTACTACCGTTTAGGACTCGTCTAGGCGTTACCCAATCTTGGGGTGGCTGGACTATCAGCGGTGAAACTGCAAATAACCCTGGTGTTTGGAGCTACGAAGGCGTAGCTGCTTCTCACATCGTTCTATCCGGTCTTCTAATCCTTGCTTCTATTTGGCACTGGGTTTACTGGGATCTAGATCTGTTCCGTGACCCACGTACTGGTAACCCAGCACTGGACCTGCCGAAAATCTTTGGTATCCACCTATTCCTTTCTGGTGTTCTTTGCTTTGGTTTTGGTGCGTTCCACGTAACTGGTCTATTTGGTCCTGGTATCTGGGTATCTGATCCATACGGTCTAACTGGTAGCGTACAAGCAATTGCTCCATCTTGGGGTCCAGAGGGCTTTGACCCATACAACCCAGGTGGTATTCCTGCTCACCACATTGCTGCTGGTATTCTTGGTATCCTTGCTGGTCTATTCCACCTTTGTGTACGTCCACCTCAACGTCTATACAATGGTCTACGTAGGGGTAACATTGAAACCGTTCTTTCTAGCAGTATCGCAGCGGTATTCTGGGCAGCATTCGTGGTTGCAGGTACCAGGTGGTACGGCTCTGCAGCAACCCCAATTGAACTATACGGTCCAACCCGTTACCAATGGGATAAAGGCTTCTTCCAACAGGAAATCGAAAGCCGTGTGAAAGCTAGTGTTGCAGGTGGTGCAAACCTAACTCAAGCATGGGCGCAAATTCCAGAAAAACTTGCTTTCTACGACTATGTAGGTAACAACCCAGCGAAAGGTGGTTTGTTCCGTGCAGGTGCGAGGAACAGCGGTGACGGTATTGCAGTAGGCTGGCTAGGCCACGCAGTATTCCGTGATCGTGATGGCAATGAACTATTTGTTCGTCGTAGGCCAACCTTCTTCGAAACCTTCCCGGTAATCCTTCTAGACAAAGATGGCGTAGTACGCGCGGACGTTCCATTCCGTCGTGCGGAATCTAAGTACAGCATTGAACAAGTTGGTGTGACTGTTTCTTTCTATGGTGGTGAACTTGATGGTGTAACCTTCAATGACGCTGCTACTGTTAAGAAATACGCTCGTCGTGCTCAACTAGGTGAAATCTTCGAATTTGATCGTGCGACTCTACAGTCTGACGGTGTATTCCGTAGCAGCCCTCGTGGTTGGTTCACTTTTGGTCACCTTTGCTTCGGTCTTCTATTCTTCTTCGGTCACATTTGGCACGGTGCTCGTACCATTTTCCGTGACGTGTTTGCAGGTATTGACCCTGACCTTGATGACCAAGTTGAATTCGGTGCATTCCTGAAACTAGGTGACGTAAGCACTCGTCGTCAATCCGTTTAATCTCACCCTTTTGTTCTGGTTCCCAAAGATTTTTCTTTTGGGAACCTCTCTACAACGCCCCCATGGAAGCTCTTGTTTACACCTTCCTGCTTGTAGGTACGCTTGGTATTCTCTTCTTCGCGATCTTCTTCCGCGAACCACCACGTATCGCTAAATAACAAGCTTTCTCGTTTTCTTCCGTTTCCTATGGAGAGCTCCGCGTTCTTCTTCTCGCTGTTCCTGTGGTCCTTGCTTTTGAGCGTGACTGCGTATTGTATTTACGTGGGTTTTGGGCCTCCTTCCAAAGGACTACGGGATCCGTTCGAGGAGCACGAGGATTAGCTTCTTCAGGTTCCTCTCGTTTCCCGCTACGACTTTGTATGGCAAGCACTAAAGCGCCAGCACGCTCTAAGCAAGAGGACCTAGATGGTGGTCTAGTGACCGGTCTAGGTACCCTGCTGAAACCTCTGAACTCCGAATATGGTAAAGTGGCTCCAGGTTGGGGTACCACCCCACTTAGGGCTGTTTTCAGGGGCCTTTTTGCTCTTTTCCTTGTAATTATCCTAGAGATCTACAACTCTTCCGTACTTCTAGATGGTGTAACGGTTAGTTGGAAAAGCCTAGCTCGTTAATTACGACTTACCCCCCTTTCGGGGGGTATATAATTCTTAATCCTTAGCCCCACTGTGCAAACTTTCGCCTTTTCTTCGTTCTCTTAGTATGAGCAAAGTGTATGATTGGTTCCAGGAACGTCTGGAAATTCAAGCAATTGCTGATGATATCAGCAGCAAATACGTACCACCTCACGTAAACATCTTCTACTGTATTGGTGGTATCACCTTTACTTGTTTCCTAGTTCAAGTAGCGACTGGTTTCGCTAGGACGTTCTACTACCGCCCAAGTGTAGCAGATGCGTTTGCTTCTGTTCAATACATTAGGACTGAAGTAAACTTTGGTTGGATCATCCGCTCTGTTCACCGTTGGTCTGCAAGCAGGAGGGTACTTAGGAGGATTCTACACGTTTTCCGTGTATATCTTACTGGTGGCTTTAAACGTCCACGTGAGCTAACCTGGGTTACTGGTGTAATCAGGGCAGTTTGTACTGTATCTTTTGGTGTAACTGGTTACTCCCTACCATGGGACCAAGTTGGTTACTGGGCAGTTAAAATTGTGACTGGTGTACCAGATGCAATCCCAGTCGTAGGTCCAGGCCTTGTAGAACTTCTTCGTGGTGGTGTTGGTGTTGGTCAAGCAACCCTGACCCGTTTCTACTCCCTACACACCTTTGTACTGCCACTACTAACTGCAGTATTTAGGCTAAGGCACTTCCTAAGGATCCGTAAACAAGGTATTTCTGGTCCACTTTAAGGTGTGCCTGATTTCTTAGCTTACGTTATCCTTTTTCCTGTTTCCTTATCTCAACTTTACAATGGCTGTTATTAAAAAACCGGATCTGTCTGATCCAATCCTACGTGCCAAACTAGCAAAGGGTAGGGGTCATAACTACTACGGTGAGCCAGCTTGGCCAAATGACCTTCTGTACATCTTCCCAGTTGTAATTCTTGGTACTTTTGCTTGTGTAGTTGGTCTAGCTGTGCTAGATCCAGCAGCAAATGGTGAACCTGCAAACCCATTTGCAACGCCACTAGAAATTCTTCCAGAGTGGTATTTCTTCCCAACTTTCCAACTTCTACGTACTGTTCCTAACAAACTTCTTGGTGTTCTACTAAGGGCTGCAGTACCGGCTGGTCTTCTGACTGTGCCTTTCATTGAAAGCATCAACAAGTTCCAGAACCCATTCCGTCGTCCAATTGCTAGGACCGTGTTCCTTCTTGGTACCGTCGTTGCAATTTGGTTGGGTATTGGTGCAACTCTACCTATTGATATTTCTCTAACCCTAGGTTTGTTCTAGATTAGAGAATGAGATGAAAATTCGGACTAATGACGCTACAATGTCATTAGTCCGAATTTATTTCATGTTATACTTTTATGCCTATTGGTGTCCCAAAAGTTCCTTATCGTCTCCCAGGTGAGCCCCAAGCTCAATGGGTAGATATTTATAACCGTTTGTCCCGTGAACGAGTATTGTTCTTGACTCAAGAGATTGATGATGAGAGGACCAACCAATTGATTGGTCTATTTCTTTATCTAAGTGCTGAGGATGCTAGTCAAGAACATTTCCTTTACGTAAATTCCCCTGGTGGTTCCGTAGCTTGCGGCCTTTCTCTTGTTGATACTAGGCAATATGTCGAAGCTGAAATTAACACAATTAACGTTGGTACCGCAGCTTCGAGGGCCTCTTTCGTAAGGGCTGGCGGTACTCGTGGTAAACGAATTGGTCTTCCTCATTGTCGTTTCAGGGTACACCAACCAGAAGGTGGTAGCAAAGGCCAAGCGGCTGAAGTTTTGGCGGAAGCTGAAGAAGTTGTTCGTCTACGTAAAGCTGTATGTGCTCTATACGTCGAGTTTACTGGTCAACCGCTTGAGCGTATTGCATACGATTTTGACCGTGATGGGTATAGGCATGCTAATGAAGCACGCGAATATGGTATCATTGATAACGTTGCAAACGATTTCCAATACAATTCATAACCCTTGACAGCCTATCTCTATCGAGATAGTCTGATTCTTAACCCGTAGCTCTAGACGTGGACCTTAGATACCAAGTCAGGACTTCTAGTAGCAGCTTCATTTGAGGTCTCCTTTCGCTATCTACGGGTTCCGAATTTCGCAGTTTTCAATATTAAAAATATTATCGCGATTTTCTTTATTCGTTATAGATTTCGTTAAAGTTGTTTCAACTGTTTACAGGCGGCACCCAGATTCGAACTGGGGGTACAGGATTTGCAATCCAATGCCTTACCACTTGGCGATGCCGCCCCTTTTTAGAGCTAAAAGAATTGTAACGGTTTTAATTACTCACTGCAACTCTCTTCTTTATTCTTATGACTTCTTTCACGGCACCCCCGCTTTCTGTCCCAAATCTTCTGGAGGTTCAGCGGGCTAGTTTCTTTCGTTTTCTTCGAGATGGCCTTATTGCCGAAAGGCAACGGCGCAACGTTTTTCGGGGGCGTGATGGCCGAGAGGTCATTTTGTACCCTGAGTGCTACCGAAGGGAACCACCTCTGTATAGTTACCAAGAAGCTCTGCGACTGGGAAAAACTTATACAACGCGAAGGATTTTGCCGGCGGCAGCCCGTGATCCAAAAACCGGCCAGCTACGGTTTGAATGGGTCGCTATCGGAACAATTCCTCTACTTACTCGTCAAGGTCATTTTTTGGTACATGGTACTCCACGTGTTAGGGTAGCTCAACTGGTACGAGGCCCGGGTATTTACTGTGGAGTTCGCCAAGATACCAGTGGAAAGGATATTTATTTTGTCGATTTGGTGCCGGAGCGTGGTGCATGGGCTCGGATTGAGCTCGATGAAAATCAGCGCTTGTGGTTGCGGAGGCGACGTTGTGGTCGTCTTCCCAGGTTGTTGGTTCTGCAAGCAGTTGGTGTTTCTTGGGCAACAATTCTTCAACACTTGGGTTTGGAAAACAGGATTCCATCGAGGATTCCTCTCCAACTAACAGAAGAGGAAGAGGAGCACCTGTTTTTGGAGCCCGAGGATCCCCGTGGCCTTCTTTCTTCTGTCCCACTCCAACCAACTAGTCGCCTTGCAGCTTTGAGTTTGTTGTCTCTAGTTATTCAGAGGAATGAACGTAGGTCGCGTGTTGAACCACCAACACCTGTTAAAGATGGGGGTGCAACAGATGTTGTTCGCCAGGATATTTTTTCGAAATCTAGTATCGTACCACTTGAAACTCCAAAACATAATCTTCGTGTTTTTACGTCGGGTAAATCCTTTGAGTGGCACAATAATCACGGTGATCGTCTTCTACCAAGTCCTGGACTAGCTGTTCGTTTTTTGGTTCGAAAATTGGGTAGTCTGCGGACTTATGACTTGGGTCTTGTTGGTCGTGAACGTTTGAATAGTCGTTTGGGCCAAAATGTTCCAACATATATTCGGTCTTTGACTCCCACGGACTTGCTCGGGGCTACGCTCCAGCTATTTGAAACTCGTAGTGGTTTGCGTCGTGTTGACGATGTCGATAGTCTTGCAACCCGGCGCGTTCGTGCAGCTGGTGAGCTTCTAACTGCTGAAAGGAGTAGGGCCTTGCTACGTTTGGAAGTCAGGGTACGTCAACGTCTGGAATCGGTTCCACTTGCTTCGATCCCTTCCCTTTCCCAAAGGATTCCAACGGAACCGTTGGATCAAGCATTTCGAGCATTGTTTGGTAATAACCCTCTTTCTCAATTCGCCGATCAACTTAATCCTCTGGCAGATTTGACTCATAAACGTCGATTGACTGGTCTTGGGCCAGGAGGTTTG
>Ga0129333_10001520_pt1 | contig 21071 bp, 22 predicted proteins | sample CPB6_08_DNA_FD_94474 | JGI IMG/M metagenome (GOLD analysis project Ga0129333, IMG submission 94474) | Freshwater to marine salinity gradient microbial communities from Chesapeake Bay, USA - CPBay_Sum_0.6_0.8_DNA | ecosystem: Environmental > Aquatic > Marine > Coastal | place: USA: Chesapeake... | reverse complement strand
TTTGTTAACTGCTTGATAACTTCTTTGACTGGATAAGGTCCTTTTATGTGCGTACCTAAAAATGCATCTTTCCAGTTAATCTTTTTACCATAACCTAATGCTGCTGCGCCTAGACTGTTACCTGCATCACCTGGGTTAGGCATGATCCATATATCATGAAAGTATTTCCCCAACAATCTATTTGCTAGACAGTTGAGTGCTACACCACCACCATATACTAAATTCTTACTACTGCCTATGCGCTTCGCTCTCATCATGACTTTTTCAATTAACGTCTCACACACCAACTGTGCGCTACTTGCTATATCCATATCATCTGCTTTTGATAGCCAACCAGTTAATTCTAAACCTGCATGTAGGTTATATCTGAATTCTAAATCTTCTAGGCTTGATAGATAGTGACTAGCCATACGGTTGGCAAATGTTGGTTTACCGTATGCTGCCATGCCCATCAATATGTATTCTTCGTCCATAGGCTTTAAACCCACACGCTGCGTCATTGCGCTATAGAATATGCCAATACTATTGGGATATTTTTTACTCCATAACTTTTTGTATTTTGCCACTCCATTCTTATCGTACCTTGCATCCCAAATACTAATACAATCCATCTCGCCGATAGCATCAATCACCACGACTGTAGCATCCTCAAATGGGCTTGTTTGAAACCCTGCTGCTGCGTGTGTCTTGTGATGCACATGCGTTGTGATGGGTATGTCTCCAAACTTTTCGTAAAGTTCAGGACCTATGATTTGCTTGACGCTCAAAGGTCCAATAGATTGTCCTGCACGAAATTGACGTAACGCTTTTAACCAAGGCTTTTCATAGTAATGTAATTCATAGTTACTGTTGACTACGTACATCATAGCCTCATCAATAATACCATCGCACAAATTAGCATCGTGTTTTTTCTTGCTATAACGCTCACTGTGTCCAGCAAAAAGTATATTACCGGTGTCGCTTATAACACTTATTCCGGCATCATGAAAACCACAACTTATTCCTATAAACATCATATTCTTGTATTTCCGTAATGTATTACTTGAACGTTATTTTTGCTGCTCATTTTACGCCATGGATCGATCACTATGCTATGTTCCGGGAATTCAAATTGCTCTACCCAATTTTCCCAATATCCTATTAAAAAAACATTTATATCTTTTGGAATATTTAAGTCATTTGTGTTAGGATCGTAATAAAAAGTTTGACCCTTTAGTTGACCTATATAATGTCCTATAAGCAAACTACAACTGCCATTAGTATAAGATACGCCCGGCTTATACGCTTTACCTAATATACAAATTTTGTTACCAAATTGCAAACATTTTTTTGCTAGATTTTCACTTTGTACTTCTCTAGCCTTCATTATACTATCAAATAAATCGTAACCTAATTCATATTTTTCAGCAAGATATCTTAATGCTATATTATCTCTAGGATGACAGGCTCCCCCATCTCCTAATCCGGCTTTCATGTATGCTGGACCCATGATTCTTGTGGTGCTATTTGCTAACGCATTAGTGACAACATCAACATTTATGTTACCATTCTTTTCCGCGACATCTTGTATCATGTTGACTAATGCTAATTTTGCGCTTATAAATGTATTATAAAAAATTTTAATAGATTCTGCCTCGTCATAAGTTCCAACTTCATAACGTGGATTATTTTGCATCATTGGTTTATAAAATTCTATCAAATCTTTAGCATCGCCCGTTATACTTCCATCCCCGGTGCCTATAATAATCATTTCAGGATTAACCATATCCCATTTAATAGTGCCCATGGCAATCAAATAAGGGTTATAGATAAATCTAGCATTTGTTATACAAGGTTCTAATAAATTACGAACAGTACCGGGCAAAACAGTGCTTATTAAAACAACCAATTGGTTTTTATTAACATATTTGTTGACTTCTTTAAGAATATTAGTGACAATAGTATAATCAAAATCTTTATTAGGTAGATGACTAGTAGGTGTCTCACCGCCATAAATAGGATCATGGGGAGTAGGTGCAGCGATAAAAATCAAGTCTCTATCCTTTACTGCTGATTGTATGCTAGGCATCATGGGAAACGATGGGTTTCTAGACTGAATGTCATAGCCTACCACATCATAATATGTAGACATAACTTCAGCGCAGTCTTGGCCTAACTTGCCAACACCTATCATTGATACTTTAGTTTGGAACATCGTTTACTTGTAAATAAATGGATCTCGCTTTCGTAACTCTTTCAATCGTTTGCGAAAACGTATTTCTCTTGTGATTTTACCGAATAATTTATTAACTATAAATGATTTAATTTTTTCAAACATATTAATCTCCGTAACCTAAACGATATTGATCTAATGCTATACAAACTTCATCATAGAGCATTTCTTTTAATGGCAATCCTTTTTTACTTATGATACTTTGTATAAGTCTTGAATATTCTGATTTAAAATAGTAATGTGCGCTAGCCATAAATTTAATGTCTGGGTCACTTATGCTATCCACTACCCATTTTTTCCAGGCGCCAGCACTCAGTACATACTTCTTAAACTCTTTTAATTCATTTGGATAATAGTATCCTAATTTATTAATTACATAACTATGTATATAACCTATTTGCGGCGCGATATTAATACTATCAATACCTGATTGGGCATGTATTTTAACTTGCTCTCTTTTTAAATAATCCCCATTATGTTCTTTGAATAGGAAATCGGCTCTATGTATCTTATCTGCTATCGCTAAACTTAAATCTGAATCAAATATACCTACTTGAGTATGTTTTGTTAGACTCCCGGTCTGATTGACTAAAAATTTAACTTGGTCTTTATACTTGTTAGCAAATTCAATTTGTGCGTCTACAGTAGATAAGGTGTCAGCCAAATTTCTTCCAGTATTATCTTCGCTTCCGAACTCAAATAAAATGTTTGGATTTAAAGATAGAGCAAATTCAATCAATTCTTCTGCTAGATTTAACTGCTTTACGTTTTCTACCCTACTAACATCTATGTGCAATAAGTCAAAATTATTTTCTATATCGTGTCTAATTGTTTCTTTACAAACTTGCACAGTTTCGTTATATGATGAGTGTTTATCCCTGTCTGCAAAATTAGGTCCGCAATGGTCTCTGCATATTTTAATTCTTTCCGGATCATATGAACTATGATTTCTGATAAAACTAACTAGTTCTTCTGTTTTAAACGCATATCCCGAATCGTAATCTACTTGATTACGGCTTGATATAATCATTAAAGGAAAATTATAATTTCTGCTATAAGTTAAACATGCGTCAAGACTTTCTTGACTCATGGGCCCTACGCCTAACTTAAATTTGTTCCAATCCATTAATCACCCGCTGTAGCCATAAACAAGCATCAAGCACTGCACCCTCACCTGATTTACTAGGTGTAACATATTTAGCAGCATTTTTTGCCTCTATTCTAGCATTTGCAGGCGCTATACCAAATTTAACTTTTTGAAGTATAGGAGCATCATGTATACCATCTCCCATAAATGCTGTAGTATCCAAATCGACTTTATCTATGAACCATTGCATACGCGATTCTTCACTAACTAAATGTAAACTAGATTCTGGAAACTGCCAATCTTTGACAATTCTAGCAACACTTATAGGATACCCGATCTTATCAGCAGTAATAAATTGTATGTTGACATAGGGTTTAATGAGTTTTATACCGTCTTTATCATGCGGGCCGAATACCTTGTAAATTTTACCCAAATTGCTATAAAGCACCCTCCCGTCCGTTAATACCCCATCTACGTCTAGTATAAAATTTTTAATCATCTACCGGAACCAAGTTTATATCATGCATAGTAATATCAATACCAGTGTAAATTAAGAATTGTTTTTTAAACTGATGTTTGTAAAAGTCTAGCCCGCTAAAATACTGTATAGACTGTTTTCTTACCTGCTCAAATAGACTACATTTTTTAATACTACAATCTATCACTAGTCTAGTATTAGCATGTAATGTAGTCAGAGGACTCTCTGTATTTACTGTCCCGAAACTTGTGCAATTTATAAAAACGTCACACGGATTGTGTCTTTGATCATAGTTATTTAAAGACCTACTTATTAATTTTATATAATTATATCCTATACCTTTCATATATTTGTAAAACATTTTACCCATAGATCCGTTGCCTAGTATTATTATTCTATCATCATATTTGATTTTAGATACTGATGCTATCACCCCGTGCAAGTCGGTATTGTACCCGATAACTTTTTTACTTTGTAAATCTATAGTATTACAAGTATTATAATTTTCTACTTCTAAACTAGCCTGATCCAGATATCCTAACACTTCTTTCTTAAAAGGCATGCTTACACTAATGCCGCTAGCGACAGATTTTAAATCATTAAATGTGGTTGTAAAGTTGTTAGGATCACAGCCTACTGGTACATACCTTGCATCCATTTGATATTTGTTGAAAAAATAATTATAGAATTTAAACCCAGTTTTGCCTGGATATTGGCTTATGCTATAAAAAGTTTTCATTGTGTAACTCTTGAAACATCAAAATACCTAGATACCAGCAAAATTTGTCAAATGGATCTGTGTGCAGTGGTGACATATTCCAATATATAATAGGAACTAAAAGTTTTACTTTTTTAATATTATAATTTTTATTTTTAATAAACTCGGTCAACGATTTTAGATAGAACTCATAGTTTTTAGCGTGTGGTATTTCTAGATAAACTTTAGAATCTTTATATTCTAATTTAAAAGTATTTTCTTTTATTTTACTGTAGTCAATAACAAACCCACCATACAATTTTGCCAGATCGTAATAAATGTCCCCGTACTCTATTATGTCTCCAAACTCATGTCTCCAATCTATAACTTTATAGGTATTATTACTTGATATGATAGTATTATCAAAATGCAGGTCTCCATGAGTAAATGAAGGCAATACGTCATTTATCAACATTTCCCAGTCTATAGAATTTAAATAATATGTAAAATCTTTAACTTCTACATCATTTATATGTGTTACTGTGGTGAGATCCGGATATTTTTTTAAGAATTTATTAACTCGTTCAATAGTTTTATTTTTGTAGAAAGATAATGCTTGCGTTTTTATATCTTTATTCTTATCTTGTATCCAAACATCTTCGTCTAACCATTTTAAATAAGAATCAAAGCAGGTGATATCATCATGACAATATAATGTAGTACCACTAAAATAATCATATGTCAACCAATTGTTTTTATATTTTACATTACTGGGATAAACTTTAGGATTTGTCAGATATTTTTTATGTTTTTTGTTTGCAATAGTATTATCAGTCCAATACTTTATAACTTTATTGTTAGTTATATAAGTAATCTCATCATTCTTAGTAAAATCATATTTTCCTAATTGGTTAACAACGTCTTTATAAACTTCTAAGTTACCAAAATCGATCCATGAATTTAAAAATTTTACACGACTGTCTAGTGTAATAGTATAGATAATTTCCGGACTTTGAAGTTTTACTAGCCTTTCTTTAAAGCCTAGGTAGTCTTTTATATACATCACTCCGGTAAAGGCTGTATAGTTAGCAGAGGTATTTTGTTTAAATTGCAGGTCTTTAATCAAATCATTTTCAAGTAAAAACGTAGTATAATGCTGATTCATAGTCTGGTCTACGTTTTTTACAAAATAAACATCATTTTCATATACGTAATTAAAATCTCTCACAAAATAAGAATCGCAGGGAATATAAAAAAATGCTGAATTAATATTTTCTAGACAACACTTGATTGTGTATCCTGGTCCTGTAAAATCTTCAATATAGTTTGGCACATGTACAAACTCTATGTTTTTTTCGGGGTATGTGAGTTCACAAAAATCTACAATTTGTTCTTGTTTATAACCTAATGGGATTATAAATTTAGTATCATCAGGAAATTGTTCTATGATATGAGATAGCACTGGTTTATTATCATAAGGTAGTAGTGCCTTATTAATAAACTTAGAAATATCGCCTAATCTACTTCCAAGACCGGCAGTAGGAATTATTACAGTAGGGCTGTCACTGATGTTCACTAATTATCCTGCCGTGGTTTCTACCTTTGTCGTCTTGTAACCTAATCACATCATCTAATTCAGTGGTGCTAACTTCTATAAATTCAAGGTCTGTTAGAGCAATCACACGATGCACATATCCAGGTAAAACATCAAAACTTATTCCCTCATATAGATCATGTACTTGTAAAGTAGATTCATAACTTAAAACTTCAGCGGCAGTCATACCGTTTTTTAAAAAATCTTCAATATTAAAAACGTCTTTACTCAACAATAATTTACCAGTACCACTCAAAACGTAATTTGTTTCTATTTTAGTCTGGTGCACTTGTAGGCTAGTTCTATTGCCAGCCTTAAATAAAATTCTTTTTAAGGCATAGGGTGTCAATGTCCCTTCATTGATCCAAAGTTCATGACCCCAATGTTTAGTTACTTTTTTCATAGTTGTTGATTTTTTCTATTAATAATTTAGCAGTTATCTCATGTGCTTCTTCGTTAGCGTGTAGGCTACCAATCGTGTCGGGATACTTTTCAGCGTATCTAAACCAATTGTGCGACAATATACTTTGTTTTGGTATGAATTCTGATAATTTAGTATCATCTGACATCACTATTGTTTTTACGCCTTTATTTTTTAACATATAGTAACCGGCTGTGATTAATGCAATATCATAGTCTCGTTTTATAGGACTAACATGCCTAGTACCATACATTAAGACATCTACAAAGTAATCTCGTATTAACCTTAATCTATGTTGATCCTCATTATCAAATCTAGGATAGTGATTTTTATGCTTAGGGTCTAAATGTTCATGCAGTGCTACAACTTGTTCTGTAAATATAATAGGATTATAGTTGCTATCTTGCTGCAAATGGAAACTTAAAGGATCATCATGATGTGGTTGTGGATAATTATGCGGCGGGTAATCATGGTAATTTAAATTTTGTAATGTAATATTTGCGGGGACCTGATTAGAATCCACATCATTTTTTAGCCATTCTATTCTATCGTAACTTGTGACAGACATTATAACAACATCCGGTTTAGGATTCAAATTGGCCGCATATTGTGCCTGCAAAAAAACTCCATAATTGCTAGAACTTCCACGCGCTAACATAATTAAATTCGCGTGAAAATGATTAGCGACAAGTTGGCTATACCTATCACGGACTATATTCTTGAGTCCTATTCCAACATTAAAACTGTCGCCGCAAATGACTAAATTCATAAAAGGTTATTCTCTTCTATGTGTCGTTTCAACTCTAGCGCCCATCTCCTGTGTGATTCTTCTGATGGATGCATGCCATTGTATATTGGATTATGATCGCATGTATCAATAAAATTTTTAAATGAATTTTTTTCTTCATCTCTTTTATAAAATCTTATTGGATCAACAGTTTCCCATAATAATCCATAGTTATAAATTCCATTATTTCTTTCTAATAGTATGCTTGAATCATTAGACTGTTTAGTAAAAGGATAACTATCCAGTTTTAAATCATGAGCCTTTGCTTTGATATTAAAATCTCTCCAAACAAACAAATTCCTATTAGTCTGATAGAATGAATTAAAGGCTAACCATTTTATATTATTAGCATTACAAAAGTTTTGTAACAATATATTATTCAACACATATCGAGGTATGTACTCTTCTTCATTCCATAAGTATGAAATATAATATTGCCAAAATTCTTCATTATGAGATACCGTAAAGTGTGGAACGAAGGGCCAGATTCTGAATCTAAAAGATTGTTCGCCCTCTTTGTACCAAAAAAAGTTTCGTTCAGGACTTGACCAACCAATGATGACTAATAAATCATCTACTGGTTTTTTAAAAAAAATGTATTTCTCTGTTAGGTAGGTGATTGTCCTATGTAAAATTGAGCCGTTATCATCGGCAGGTTGAGATAAATTAACAACTTCCTCAGCATTAAAAGATTTTCCTAAAAAGTGCGCCCAATTGCGTGTAGAGCGGTATTCATCATTCTCAGCAAAGTAATCGTATTCGGTAGTATATTGATACTGACTTGAATATTTTTGTTGGTGCTCTGGACTTACTATTTCAGAACCGAATGCCCAGCTATCTCCGTTGACGATTAGTTTCATAATTGTTCCTTAAGGTAGTTGGCCCAGGCTCGGTGACCTTCTTCAAAATAATGGAATCTGGGGCCGACTGGATAATTCTCTCCTAAAATCCCGTGAAAAGTACCTTGAATACAGTGAGTAGTATCAATCAATTTTTTATAATGACTGGGATCGTTGATGTTTAAATCCGCAGAAAAAACTGGCTCATAAGCCTGAAAAAATTTGTACCTAACGTTTAATTTTTCTAATAAATTTTGCAAATTTACAATATGTTTATATGATCTCTCTAGATCGTTAGTTATCGTACATAATCTGGTAAAGTAATACTCTACGTGTTCATGCGTGTCTGTAGGGCAGTAATTCCTATATTGTCCGACATTATCATAGAAAAATTCTGTTCTGTTTGCAGAAGTAAAACCTAAGATAAACAAATAATTGTTTGGATTATTTTTTATATTTTCATAGTTTTCGTTTATGTACTCAAACGTAGTCCTAGCAATTCTATCATTGCTAGCGCCCGGAAATCCATGATTTACAACTTTAGTGGCGGCTATTAACTTTCCTAATACTGCGCTCCAGCAATTATTAATTCTATGATCTTCAAGCATTTGCTTTTCAGAATCTTTTTCCGGCGGATCTAATATTGCTCCCGGTACACCTTTATAAGGTTTTTTAAGTAAGTGCTTGTACTCATCCGGCACTAATTCTTCACCGTAAGTATTACTGTCACCGTTTGTATATAAAATCATTGAGTTTTTCTCACTATCTTCCAGGGGTTTTCTTCATAATAAACAAATAATCCTAACTCTGAAGCGTATTTATGGAATATTGTTCCTGGCCCTAATTTTCTATTTGCTACTTGACTTATAAGATATGCTTGGTTTTTTATTTTATCTGTAGTATTTTTAAAATTCCAACGATAAGCATTGCCCAAAAGATCCATCGAAAAACTATCGCCCCAGAACAAAACATCATTAAGATCATTCAAGAAAAATTCTATAGGCATCTTGACTCCACGTAGACCTGCAGTTATTGATAATGGACTTGGTTTTTTATAGTTAAACTTTTGTCCTGGCCAAATAGAATCTGCTCTTGTTTTGATGACTAAATCGTAGTCAAAATTATTGTCTAATTCATATTGTCTTTTTATTTCCATGCTACGCATGAAACTATACAATGGATGTTCCCACTCATTAAAATATGTTTTTATCACGCTGTCAACGACAAATGATTTAAGATTATATGTTTCTTTAAATTCTTCTAATTCAAATTTATTGACTGGTTCTGTATAAGAATTTATATATTTAGGGCCGTTCAATACATTTTCATATTTTGTATCTATCCAAGTATTGTAATCCCAGGTATGCGCAAAACAGTCTATGGTTATATCTGGATTAGAATTAAGTTGAAAGAAAAATCTATTATCTTCAATAGTTTGTTTCCATGTTCTCAACTGTCCAGAAAAGCAAAGTGCAACTTTAAGCGGCTTCATAAGGTTTTAATCCGTAAGTATCAATATATTTTTTATCTCGTACTGTTAATGGAATGATGTCAGGATCTAAACTGTAGGGGACTAAATTCATCATTTTTAAATAATACAAAAAAGCTTTTTCGGGTGTAATCTTTGTATAAAACATACTATCCTGTATATAAGGAAGTCCTCTAAAAAAATTGCTTGCTATATCAAAAGTTAAAGAATCAGCATACCAAAACACATCTCCCACACCGGGATATGGAAAATCTAATGTGTTATGCACCGTGTAAACATTTCTAGGTTCTGGTTTAGGTAATCTCGCTAATTTTGAAGGTATATCTTCATTACTTATTGTTAATCCCATCAGTTTTTCTTTAACCTGGTCTGCTTTAGAAGATATTTTCCAGATTAAATCTGATCGTCCATGCACACATACATCATATTCAAAATTATTCTCTATCTCATATTGTCTTTTTAGTTGAGCGACTTTCATCCAACTATAATATTGAAATGAAATCTGATGCGCGACCGATTGAGACTCAATTTGAGAAAAAGGTAAAGGTAAATTGTCTTTTACTTGTAATGTTAATTCTTGCAGGTAGTTAGGCACATTAAATTGACTTTCATCTATTTCATATTTTTTTGGTTTATATATTTTATTCATTTCCACAAATTCATTTGCATCTACTATCTCTAGCGAATTATTATCAAAATCAGCACTTTTCGGCACTGTTCTGTAATTCCAAAAATGATAAAATACGTCAATAGCGTCTGTATAGTGTGAGAAACAAACTCTATACCAGTCAACTGCTCGTTGCCAGCATCTTGGTTGGCCAGCTAAACAAATTGCTACTCTCATAATACTTTCCTATATTCAGGTAAAAAATCTTTAATATCAAGATTTCTAACTTTGTCCATCATATTAATAAAGTTGATACCATTTTGTACCGAAGATAACGGGCTTCTATTTAATTCATAAAGAACTTTATTTTTTGTAAACTGATCAGAAAGCATATAAATTTGATCCAATGCTAACGGTTTTAAGTTTTCATGCAGATTGCTTATATGCAAGAAATTGGGACTATACACCATGTTTACTTCAATGTGTGTGTCTGAGAAAAAGTTAAAAAAGTTACCTATATTACATATGTTAAGAGTGCTTAATGTTTGTGTAATAGAAATTTCAAAGTTTTCTTGTTTTATGACCTCAACATTTTTTAATACATCAGCCCAGTCACTGGGATATCTTATGTAGTAATTTCTGTCTCCTATATCGTCGATACTTAATTGCATTTTTACATGTTTGAATTCACGCAATAAATCTAGGAATTTTTCTGGAAGCAAAGTCACATTGATATTATAAAGCAAACTTATGTTTTTAGCCCTATCCAACTCTATAAGTTTTTCTAAAAAGTAAAAATGTTCTTTTATTAAGGTTGGTTCGCCCCCATTAATGTATATTTCTTCTAGCGATTCACAGTGTTCTAATAACTGCTCATACCATTCTTTTCTTCTAAACCATTTGTTAGCATAGTCACTGTAATTATAATGATCCATTTTTTGGAGTTCAGGCAACTTCTTGACATCTTCTATCCATTTGCTGCTAGACATGGGATTACAAGTTAAACACTTAATATTGCACACGTTACCTAATCGTAGTTCAACAAATTTAAGCGGGAATTTTTCTTTTTGTAAAAAATGCTTTTCAACAGTAAATCTTTTATTTTCGCGTTGGCGTTTGCTTTCTATACCATTTTCTTCGTCTTTATAGCAACCATTGCACTCTATAGGTTTTTCGCCCTTTTTCATTTTACGTCTAATTTCAGTGAAACTATCACTATTCATTATTTCATCTATAGAATTTACGCTTAAATCTAAAATATCTGTCACACCGTCAGCGTTAGTGCTCCTGGCAAAACAAATACCATTTTCATAATTTGCCACACAACAGGGACTTACTAACCCATTAGGATGTGTTGCTAAATGTACCCAAGGTAATACACATGCAGTTTTCATATATTATTCCACCAATTTAATAAATCTTTATTTTCAGATATGATATCTTCGATCATTAATTTTCCGTTAGTTCCGTCGCCCCTATATTTCGCTATGCGTGATAGATTTTCTTTACCGCGTTTCCATCCGTCCCTATAATCACTATATGTTTCCATAAAAGTAGGTTTGCTTCGCAAATCTCTCAATGCTTCTAGATAGATATTTGTCTTGGGAGTAACTCTAGGTTCAATATAGGATACAATGTCATCTACTATATTTTCAAGTATTGGTTTAGGTATACTGACAGGTGACATGATCACGCTACTGTCAAACGAGAAGGTTGTTTTAATATAGGTAGTAACGTCTAATTCTTTTGCTATGTCAAATAAATTTTTAATTGAAAACAAGCCGGGCAATGTGATAGTTAAATCTAATACCATTCCATGATTGCCGTATTTTTCATTTAAAAACAAGCCCTGTTTAAAATTATTATACCATTCATCCCACTCTATACCAGTTCTTACATATTCAACAATCTTGCCTGTCCCATCAATACTAGCGCAAAGGTTAACATTCTTGAAATTAGGTAGCAAATCATATAATTTAATACCTTTATGCTCAATTCTACTCAGATTAGTATTATAACGTATAACAACATTCTTGCTTTGACCTGTGTCTACTAGGTATTTCATTATGTCCCAGTGTATTTCCCACATCAATGGTTCACCACCAACCCAATATATTTCTTCAATTATTCCTTTTTTTACACTATCCCACAATTCTGTTTCAGCGACTTCTTTCTGAAATTTATTAAATTTAAGTTGATTTTCTTTTTTGTAAAAAGGCTCATGTTGTTCGTTTATATTTCCCATTAACCGTCTTTCTGTGGCCCAACTTGAACTTAACAAATCTCCGCACATACGGCATTTAAAATTGCAAAGATTACTAATTCTATAATCGTAACTTATAGGCTCTAATGTAGTGTGGCCTGTATCATCGGTGTTTTCAAAAATGCTATCTATTTTATGTGGGAACAAGGTATTAGTAAAGTAACTTTTATAAGTATATAGGTTCAATATATTTTCGTTGCATACCTGACACTGCGGTAACATCTCGCCTGCCATCATTTTTTTACGAATGTTTTTCATGTAATCGCTGTTCCAATGGTCTTTTAAAGTTACAGGATTAAAATAAGCATCGTGATCTGGATTATCACTATCAATATATTGTTTTATATAAGTAGCCTTTTCTCTGCTGGCGCAACACAATCTTCTTTCGCCCTGCGGAGAAAGATATGTGTGCGTCCAAGGTGCAACGCAAAAAGATTTATTCCCTTCTTCTGGCCTTACTTTCATTCTCTAGTTCCTGCTCATATTCTTGACTGCCAGGATTCGCGCTTTTTGGTTTTAGCACCCATCCCTCTTTAGTAGCGCGTTCTTTAAGTTCTTCTACATACGGCATTTGTTTACTGCTATCACCGTCAATTAATATTTCTAATTTTGCTGTGTTAGTTTCTGGAATACTATCAAACCATTCTACCAATGTAGGAAATGCTTTTCTAAAGTTTTTATCTCGTCTTTTATCGTATTGTACGTGAAAAGTTTTAAAATCTCTGACGCGACTTTCCATACTAGATACATGATTGTGCCCTTGCTCTATTTCACGCAAATATGCGATCAATCTTATAATACTATCTTTTTCAATTTCTGCAAGCAATTTATTATTTTTATTTTTTTCAAGCCATGCTTCTAATACATTCGCTCTTTCATGCCTGATTTCTTGTGGTAATGTTGTTGGACTTTGGAAACTTGGGAAGCGTAGTATATTAAAACTCATCATGCAATGATGTTTACCGAATTTAGCTTTAAGTTTCAACATTTCGTCCATGAATTCGCAAATTGAAAATAAGCAGAGTGCATTAATCGTCATCATAATATTTGAAGTTCTGACGTTGCCAAACTCAATAATATCATTTAGATTTTTTAACCACTCATCCCAGACTAATCCATCACGTATGTATTCTGCTTGTATTCCAAATGCTTCACAACTAGTATACAGATCAAAATGTTTAAATGAATGTGATGCCTGATATAATCTTTTGACTAACTGCGTATTACCTAAATTTGAATTTACTGCAAAACGAACTTTGCATTCGGGATGCTCTAGCCACCAGTCTACTAGTTTCCAGAAACTAGGACTCATAGTCGCTTCTCCCCCAGTGACACGCAATTCTCTCAGGCTATGTTGTAGGTCGTTTTCCCACCACTTCCAAAACGCTGCTATATAAGGGCTGTCAGTATTTTCTATACCATATGGTTGTGCCCATGAACCGTCTTGTTTGAATGCCCCTGCACCGTCACTGACTAAATTTTGATAGGGACCGTCCATCTTGATATCATTTTGCCATTTAGTACTAAAACTTGCATTACAATAACTACACGCAAAATTACATAATGCATCAAAAGCAATCTCTAGAGTTTGAAGGTCTACGTCTTCGGTGCTACCATATTTGTTTACTGCTTTCATCAAATCATCTTCGCTGTAAATGACTGATTTATAAATTCTGTCGCTTACTTTATCTTTCCCTAATCCTTCAATCTTCCAGCAATAATCACATTCTTTAGGTTTTTCTCCTACTATCATTTGCTCTCTAACTAATTTTTTATAAGAAGTATTATGTAAAGCCTTATAACTTTTTTCTAATTCATCTAAGGGAATTTTATGTGCTGGAGGGTGGTGACAACTTGCTGTTGTGCCGTTGCCTAGCCATACGGTAGCGTTATACCATTTGGCTCCGCAGAAACTTTCGCTCTTGCTATTAAGTACACGATCTCTATACTCAATGTAAGATTCATCTCGTTTTTTAAACAAATCCATAATTATTTACCTGCTTCTTTTTTGCATTCATAATAAAAAGATTCGTATTCAGGAAATGTTTCTACAAAGTTAGTACCTTTCCTGCGATCATACTCAGTAATATATTCGTAAAACTGTGATCTTAATAGTTTTCTTTTATCATGGTCAACTTCTAAAATATTCATTTCATCGCGCACAACATAAAACAAACGTTCAATACGATTTATTTCATAATCATAAAACCCATTACCGCACATGGGCGGCCAAAACAGTACGTGAGGATTTTTATATGCGTGGCTTACACAATCCTCTAGTATTGGCAAAAAGTCTTTTGGTAATATCCAAGCACTTAAAAACTCTGGCCAACGAATATATGCAACGTCTAATGATACTGGATGCTTTCTGACTGGTTGCACAGTATATTTCAGTTTCATTTCTATGACATCGTTCATCATTTGTTTGAAACTTGTTAAACCTAAAGCATTAAACGCTGCCATAATTGTTAGATGGCTATCTGGTATTTCTGCTAATACTCTATGACAATTTTTTAACCAATAATCATAGTTTAAGCCATGTCTTATGTACTCTGCTTTTTTACCGTGCCCTTCATTACTAGTGTAAAGTTTAAACATCTTTACACACTTTCTTTCTTGAATAATTTTCATTTTTTTCAAGAAGCGTTCCATCAATTCTTCAGGGACTCCTAGATTACTATTGATATTGAACTCAAGTTGGGGTTGCGGATTTTCAATCAAATAATCAAGCACACGATAAACTTGTTTACTCATCAATGGTTCGCCACCAGTAATTCTGAATACTGATAAATGCGGTACTGCGTTGGGCCACCATTCCCAAAATGCATCTATATATGGATTATCCTCATGCACCGGTATAGGAAATTGCCCTACTTGCTTTAAATAATCTAAACTATGTAGTGTGATGTTTGGCAATACATATGGGCCGAATTCTTGTATTTCTTGCTTCCATGTAGTGCTAAAGGCAGGGCTACAATACATGCATTTAAAATTACAAAGTGTGTCAAAACTCACCTCTAAATATGTGGGATATACATTTGCGTCCCACGGCATACTCGCAACACGTTCTAAATGCGGTCTTGCCCAGTTGTCTGCGCTTTTAGTGATTCTGTCACTATAAACAGTATTGTCACCTTTAGCATCTTCTGTGCGCCAGCAGTAATCACATTCTCTTGGGCGCTTGCCCTCCAGCATCATCTTGCGTTGCTCTTTTTTGAACTTTGTATTATGTAAAGCGTGTGGTGAGACCGCTAATTCTTCTAAAGGAATTTTATGCGGGCTAGGATGGTGACAACTATGAGTGAGGCCTGCACCCAAATGTAAAGACACTTGATTCCACTTTGCTAGACAAAAACTAGGACTAACCTTATCTAATGCGTCTTTAGTGTTTTTAAATTCGTCTGATTTTTCGTATTGAGTGCTGGTATTAGACATTTATCACCTGTCACTTATTTAACTTATGATTACCAGCCTTCTATCTTTCGTATGATATCAATTTCTCTTACTAAAGGACCCATATTGTACTTGTCGTTGTTATAATGTCTTTTAAAGAACCCGCTTTGTTCGGGATTTAACAGAGCCATAGGTAATCCAAGTTTGTCACGTAAGACATTTCCAATACTTTTAATTTCCTGATCAGGACTTTTATTTTTATATTCTTCCCATAATATAGGAAAATTATCAAACCACATCACATTTTTATGGTCCCAATCAGTTAACATAGTCATATATGTGCCTAGCCTTGCACCATATATCGCCCATAATCCATTTTCAACATCACTACCAACATTATGCCAAATAGTTAAGTGATTAAAATTGCGGCCAGGAACTTTTTCTTTAACTTCTTGTATAGTAGGTTTAGCCCCTCTTTCTAAACACATCTTGACGCCTTCACGAAAGCCTGCGCGCCATGCTTGGAAAGGCGTATAATTAGGATAGGTAGTGCTATAGCAATCATGCATATGCCAATACAGATTATCTTTGGTTCCGTCCATGCAAAAGTCTACCTGTGTATGACTGCTGCCGTCACTAGTCTCATGGGTTTTCATATTAGTCACGTAAGTTTTGGTCCAACTGCTCATACCACCATTACCATACTGCAAGCCATTGACGTTATTAATTGCTTTCCAACGGAATTGCGCTAGATGCGCATTATTGGGAGCGTCTGTAAAATCAAGTTGCATATTAAAAAAACTTTCTGTAGGCATGTTATCGCCATCTATTAGAATAAATCTTTCTGTATCACTTGCTTCTGCTGCCGCCTTATGTGCAGCATCACTTCCCTTTACGCCATCTACACGTTTTGCATAAGGAACCATGTTTTTTATTTTTAACCAAAACTCTTCTTTTTGTGGTTCATCGTAACTTAAATAAATGCAATCTAAATCTACTATATCAATGATTTCGCTCATATAATTTCCTATTTACGTGCTGTGAAAGAGTCTAAATCCCAATATTGTCCATCCGAACCTGCGTCTAAAATTAAACAAACATCTTCTTTGTGTGTTAAGGTACCCGACTGACTAGGTTTTAATTTATGTATTATATTAAATTCATGAGGTGATACTATAACACCATCAATTACTTTTACATCCATCCTTGCTTCTGCAAATGCAGAAGAATCTATAACTATAAAATTACCTTCTGGTTTCTCACCGGTGTAAAATAATACTTTACCTTGATCGTCATAGTATAATCTAAATTCAGCCATATTATTTTACTATTTTTCCATCTATTACTTTTATGTCAGGCCTTGCTTCGGCTAATGTTTGTGTGTCAATTACTATATAATTATGCTCACATTCTACAGGTTCTCCGGTGTAAAATAGTACATTACCGTTAGCATCATAATAAAGTCTGTATTCAGGAGGGGGAGGTGGTTCCCAAACGAAATTTATGTACCATTCCCCGTCTTTAAAAAACATATAATTAGGAATTTCGCTTGTAAAATCACTCATATACTTTTACCAATTTTTTACTAAATTTTTTAATGTGATAATGAAAAGGATATAGTTGAGGATATGAATTAAGTCTTAAAAAATCTTGCGATAATTCATATACCAAAACTTCTTGCCAGTCATTTACCTGTAAGTTATTTATGTGCTGTTTCATATGAACCATAGACATGGCATCAAATGTAGGTAAGGTAGTATTCTCTACTCCTATAATATGACATGCAATCGCGTATGCCCAGTCAGTTGAACATTCTTCATGCATATTACATTTTAATACGCTTTTATATCTGTCCCAGTATTCAAAAACGTCTTTTACTATCATAAAAAATTGTTCTGCAAGATTTGATTTTTTGAAATATGTTATGGCATTGTAAACATCAGGCAAATTGTTATCATCTAAAAATTTTCTATAATATCTGCTTGCACTAATTTCTTGTTTAAAATTACGTATTGTAGTTGAGACTACTATATCTTTGTGTTTTAACACATCCCACCAAAAATCAAAAGACCTAGTAATATAAAGATCAGCCTCTAATTTTAAAGTTTCTACGTAGGGGCTTGCCTGATATACTTGCCAATCGTTTACAAGTTTAGATTTACCCTCCACATCTAAATCACCGTGCGGGAGAGAAATGACTTTATCAAAATACTTACTGCGCTTAATATTATTTGTGATTATTGATAAATGAATATTAGGCATATACTTAACTATGCTTTGTGCTAAAATTTCAGCGCATTCTACATAATTTACATCTGTAGTGTTTTGAGCATGAATGATTATTCCGCGACTCATTTCATCAACCTTATAAAAATATCTTTATTAATTACATGAAAATCCATGTCTTTAATTTCTATATATTCTTTTTTTATTTTGTTATTTTTCCAATTATCATAAACAACGATATATTCCGTGTTAAATTCATCTTTGCTTTTTTTAATTACATCAGTTTGAAGCCAGACGTGCATAAGATTCCAAGGAATAATATTTTGTTTATCTGGTAGTTGTCCATGCACTATTCTATGTGCTATTGTCAATGAAAAATCATTTCTGTAAATATCGGGATTAAACTGATATAAATTTGCATAGTGCTGGTAGTTGTCTTGGACCATGCGCATACAATCAAATAGTTGTTTCGCTTTTTCAGTTTTTTGAAATGCTATCACAGTAGCCCATAATAGAGAAAAACTTTGCTCATTAATTTTTTCATTTTTTTCATTAGGGCGCATTATTTGTGCAATATCATCGTGGCAACTATAATCTTGCAAACAGTCAAAAATTTTAAGAAGTCTATCACTATTGACCATGTAGTCAACGTCTATTAATAGGGTTTCATCATACGGGCTTAACTCATATGCACGATGTCTACCTTTATTAATCCATATATCATTTCTGAAAATATTGCTCGTATCAGCATTAACCATGACTGTATAATCAAATTGATAGTTAGGAAACAAAGGCAAACTTTCGTTATTGGTTACTATGGTTACTGGTAGTTTTAAGAAATGATTGATTCGCCGTGCAGTATATTCAGCGATAGCATAATAATCAACTTTGGGGCTGTTAAAAGCAAATAGCATCGCGCCCCGTGTCATCTTTTGCTCTCCATCTCTTTATAATCTGTATACCACTCTTGCATCACAGCGGTATACGTCTCTGTCAAAATAGGTAATAATTTACTCACTGTTACTTCTACTGGATTCTCATATAGGTCTAAAAGAACAACCTTTTTTGATGTTGTAGCAGTCAAAAAATTGATAGTCTGGATATCGGCGCGCCACAATCCATTTTGTTCTGCGACAATTAGTTTGCTTGAGTATTTTTCTTTAAGTGCATGTTTAGCGGCGTTATGTGCAAAACGCGCTTTCATATCCGATAAAAGTTTCTGGGTATCCATAGAAATTTCCTCTACCCAGTATTTAGATTGCAGTATTTTTAGGAAAAATTATTAAGAGACGACAACGCTGCCTGCTAAACCAATTGATCCCCAAGTATTAGCAATATATGTTGTAGCAGGTGGAACTAGTGTACAAGTGATCGTTGTACCTGTGCCTACTGTACCATTGGCGCCGGTTTCACTGATAAGTGTTGTGATCGTCAAGGTTGCACCTGGAGTACCGTTAGTATTACCAATGTAACGTAGATCCATCAATGTGGTATATGGACTTGTTCCCGTATTTTGATCAAACAATTCTTGTTGTGAGGCTGTCATCGCAAAATAACCATTATTTGTCGCTACACCGTTACCTGAAGTTGCGCTACCGCCTATCTTTGTTATACCATTGTATGATGTTCCGGCGATAGTGCGTGAACCACTATTTTGACCACTCATTACCACTGTACCTGTCGCTGTACATAATGTGTTGAGAGCATCGTTTACACCTGCTTGTGTATTTGAATGGGCAGCAGTCATTTTGATTTGACCACCTGCATTAAAGAAATAACGTGCAGCGTCAGTATTAGCGAAAGTTATAGTATGTGTAAATGTTGCAGTGGCTGTCCATGTGCTTGCTGTAGTTACAGCATTTGCAGTAGTTGAACCCTGACTTGCTGCGTTACCGCGGCTATTATAAATTGCTGTCAAGTTTGTATCTAATGATGAATTGAATGCAATTACCTGACCAGCTGAAACGTTTGCGATTGATGTGATGCTAGTGCCTTGGTGCGCAGCAGCATTACCTGTATAATAAAACAATTGATTCCATGGCGTTGAGCTGACAGTATCACCTGATGCTACGTTTGCCACAGCAGTTTGACCATAACCAGTCTGACCGCCGCCAGTTGACCACACAGTGTTTAATGCTCCTGAACTTGTATTTGGGTTACCCCCTGCTCTGGTGTTAAAATCTGATGCCTGTATTAAACCAAACTGTGCGTAACTCATGTTATAAAATCCTATACTCTATTATAATTATTTATCTAATAGTTACAATGGCTTCCACTGTACCGATATCGGTAGTTAGTTTATCGGATAAAGCGCGTCCTATAGTATTAAATGCATTTGCTTCGCCGTCAACTGCTGCTCTAGCAATGCCTTGTCCTGCACTTACCAAGCGTTGTCCTTTTAGCACTTTTCCTGTTACTTTTACAAAAACTCTACCTGATACTGCTACAGGAGGATGTGTCTTATCACTACCTGCACCTGCATTCATCAAGTATGCTGCTGTGCTTGAAATTACCCCAAAAACATCTTCTGAAAGTTCATACTTTACTGCGGTAATTTCGTTGGCTCCGCCTAATTCTACCACTGTACCTGCATCATATTCTGTATCAGCAGCAAAACGCTCTGCTAAGTCAGCGTATGTTGCCTGTATACGTGAGCCTGCTGTGAGTGTCCAATTACCAGTCAATGCGCCTGCCGTTGATACTCCACCTGTGCTAATTACCGTAGTATACAATGTGCCTATATTAGCAGTTGTAATATTAGCAGTCTCAATTGTGGCAGTTCCTGCTACGCTGATAGTTTGGCATGCTATATTTGGAACAGAAAGATTATTAGTTATGATAGCATTGTTTGCGCTAATAGTGCCTATTACCGTTACACCACCGAACGTAGTATTACCGCTTGCGCTAGTAGTTGCTAATGATAACCAATTGCTAGCAACAGTTTCGTTATCTTCAGGGCATACATATAAGGTTTCATT
>Ga0129333_10001519_pt1 | contig 21071 bp, 17 predicted proteins | sample CPB6_08_DNA_FD_94474 | JGI IMG/M metagenome (GOLD analysis project Ga0129333, IMG submission 94474) | Freshwater to marine salinity gradient microbial communities from Chesapeake Bay, USA - CPBay_Sum_0.6_0.8_DNA | ecosystem: Environmental > Aquatic > Marine > Coastal | place: USA: Chesapeake... | reverse complement strand
CATCGAGTGAGCGAAGGGCAGGATGCCCGAAGCGAACGTCCGGCGGTGGGGCACGGGCAGGCCTGAGCGGCGCACCAGTCGCATGTCCCCATCGCTCACGCGATTGGGCTTCCTGGCGTCGAAGCGAACGTCCGGCAGTAGCGGGCACCCGCCTACACGCGCGCCCACTTCGCGAGCTTGCGGTCGAGCGTCGACCGTTCGATGCCGAGGATCGCCGCGGCTTTCGTCTTGTTGCCGCCCACTGCCTCGAGCGTGGCCAACACGTGCCGCCGCTCCATCTCCTCGATCGTCATCGGCACGAAGGGCCCCGACCGCAGCGCGGCGTTGGCGTCGGTCTCGCCCGGAGCGGCGAGGTGACTGAGGCTCAGTTCGTGGACATCGATCGATTCGCCTTGCGAGAGCACCACGGCCCGTTCGATCACGTTGCGGAGTTCGCGAATGTTGCCGGGCCAGTGGTAGGCCTGCATCGCCTCGACCGCCTCGGGCGTGAAGCCGCGGAGCTTGCGGCCGGTCTCCGTGGCGAAACGGTTCAGAAAGTGCGCGGCGAGCGGCTCGATGTCCTCGGGACGCCGGCGGAGCGGCGGCACGATGATCTCGACCACCTTGAGCCTGAAGTAGAGGTCGCGGCGGAAGTCCCCCGCTGCGACGGCCCGCTCCAGATCGCGGTTGGTGGCCGCGACGACGCGGACGTCCACCTGCACGCGACCGCTGCCGCCGACGCGCTCGAATGGGTGCCCCTCGAGCACGCGGAGGAACTTGGCCTGGATGGCGGGGCTCATCTCGCCGATCTCGTCGAGCATCAGCGTGCCCTTGTGGGCCGCCTCGAACTTGCCGATCTTCCGCTCGGTCGCTCCGGTGAAAGCGCCCTTCTCGTGGCCGAACAGCTCGCTCTCCAGCAGCGTCTCCGAGAGGGCCGCGCAGTTGAGGCAGACGAAGGGGCCGCTGGTGCGATCGCTCGCCTCGTGGATGGCGCGGGCGATCAGTTCCTTGCCCGCTCCGCTCTCACCGCGGACGAGCACCGTCGCCTTGGTCGTCGCCACCCGCTGCACCTGGCCGATGATTCCCTGGAGGGCCGGACTCGCGCCGACCATGTGGGTCTCCTCGCCGAGCCGGCGGCGGAGCCGCTCGTTCTCATCGGCGGCGGTGGCGAGCCGGGTGGAGAGAACCTCACGGGCGGCGAGGTTGTCGAGCGCCACGCCGAGGGCGTCGCAGACCGCCATCACGAACTCCAGGTCGTCGGGCGTGGCCGCGCCGCCGGCCTCGACCTCGAGGTGCATCACGCCGACCGGCCGTCCCCGCGAGCGGATCGGCGCGGCGATCGTCGCCGCGGCGTCGCCGAACCTGCCGTCCCCGGTCGCCAGCACCGCTTCGTCGGTGAGCAGCACCGTGGCGGTGGCGGCGTGGGGCAGCGACCAGGTCCAGGGATCTGGCGTCGATGCCGTGGGAGCGACCATGTCGACGGTGACCCGGTCGAGGGCCGCGTCACCGAGCCTGGCCGGCAGGAGCACCATGCCGCGGGTGGCCGCCGTGCCCTGGAGCGCCGAGTCGACCGCGAGCCGGGAGATGCCGCGGGCGTCGTCGGCGCCTGCCAGCGCGAAGGCGAGACGACAGAGATCGGCGGCGGCCCGACCCACGCGCGGCGCCGTGCCCGCCGCCTCGCTGATCGCCTCGAGCAGGCGGCTGCGGGTACGGCGATGCGTGATCGACGCCATCCATTCGGCAGCATCGCTCGGGACGTCACCGGCGATCGTTTCGGACGGCCCAAACGCCTGGCTGGCGCCGGTCGGCGGGTCGCCGCTCGTGAACGCGATCTGCGCGAGGCCGATCCGGACCACGTCGCCGGTGGCCAGCAGCCGTTCGGAGACCACCACCGTCCCGTTGACGGTGGTGCCGTTTCGGCTCTGCAGGTCGCGCACGCACCAGCCACCGGGGGCGGAGACGATTTCGGCATGGACGCGGCTGGCCCGCTCGTCGTGGAGGACGATGTCGTTGGAGGGTGCGCGGCCGAGGGTCACCCGCTTCCCCGGCGAGAGCCGGATGATGCTCTCGCCGACCGCCGGGTCGACCACGTGCAGAAAAGACTGGGGTTCGGCCGTCATGCCATGCGCGGGAGACAGGACCGGTCGCGTCAGCCCTCGCACATCGCGGGACGCCGGCAACACGGTCCGTTCATCATGATCCAGCGGCAGCCACTTGGCGAGGCCGTCAAAAGGCGGGGTTTTACGGGGAGAACCGGGTTTGCTGGAAATTGCGGGCCTTACTAGCATCGGAGGTCGGTTTGCCCCCGGGGTTTCATACCGCCACTGCGAGGTCTCCATGTCCGCGATCCGCCTCCCCGCTGCCCTCCGCCGAGCGGCCTGCCTGGTGCCCATGCTGGCCGCGGTGGGTTCGGCGCACGTCTGCTTCGGCCAAATGGGGTTTGGCAATCAGGCCGTGGGCGGCATCTCCGTCGATGCCGATGGCATCGTCCGATCGCTCGAACCGCAGGCCCTGGAGTCGCTGGCGGCCGAGCGGACCCGAGCCCTGGCCGACGCGGGTTGGTCAGGCAAAGCCGGCGAGTCGCGCACGGTATCACTCAACGCCATCGCTTCAGCCATCAAGGAGTCGGTCGCAAAGGGCACCCCGCTTCCGGCCGAGGTGCAGTTCCTCGGCGGCCTGCAGCGGATCGAACGCGTGTTCGTCGATCCTGACCGCAACGACATTCTCCTCTGTGGCCCGGCGGACGCCCTCGTCGTCGACCGCTCCGGCGCGATCGTCGGCGCCACCAGCCACCGGCCACCCCTCCATCTCGAGGATCTCGTCGTCTGCCTGCGTGCCATCGAGGCCGCCCGCGCGGGTGGCATGACCTGTTCGATCGATCCCACCCCCGAAGGCATCGCCAAGTTGCAGGGCGTGCTTCGCCGGCAGGGCGTAATGGGTCCCGACCCGAAGGCGACGTTCACCGCCATGGAGCAGGCCCTCGGCCCCCAGAAGGTGACCGTGGGCGGTGTGCCGACCGACAGCCGCTTCGCCCGCGTCCTCGTTGCTGCCGACTATCGCATGAAGCGGCTCGGCATGGGGCTCGAAGAGTCGGGGCTCAAGAGCCTGCCGAGTTACCTTGCCATGATTCCCGCCGGCGGTCGCGCCACCGCACTGCCGCGGTTCTGGCTCGAGGCCAGTTACGACCCGATCGCCCGCGATCCGGACGAACTCGCCTGGAGCATCGGTGGCCGACGAATGAAGTGCCTCACCGAGAGCGATGTGGCCCAGCAGGGCGGCATGAAGCGCGGTGCCGTCCCGGCCGACGCTTTCGCCAAAAAGTGGTGCGATGCCATGACGGGCTCCTATGACGACCTCGCGGAAAAGCAGCCCGTGTTCGCCGAACTCGTGAACTGCATCGACCTCGCCGTGGTGGCCGCCCTGATCAAGGGGCGACAGCTCGATGACCGGGCCGGGTGCGATCTTTCGCCGCTCACCGATGCCGCCGGCCTGAAGTTGCCGTCGTATGACGTTCCCGCGTCGGTGCCGACCGTGGCGAACGGCGTGAAGAAGGGGGCGACGTGGGTCCTGTCGGCATCCGGTGGCGTGACGTTCCAGCCGTGGCAGTTTGCCACCAACACCGTCGAATCGGCCGATCTCGCCGCGAACAGGACGGCGACGCTGGCGGCCCGGCCCGCCGTGCTCAGCGGCTGCTCCTGGGAATGACATCCTGGGGCGCGGCCCACTCGATCCGTTCGAGTTCCGCCGCAGCGACGGGAAAGTGATCGTCGACCCATCCCTCCCGGGCGAGTGATGCAAGGTCGCCAGGGGGCGTCGGCGGCGGCACGCTCTTCGCAAGCAGCAGCCTGGCGTCGCTCGCGGCGGCGACCACGGCGGCGATCGAGTCGCTCGTCACATGCCAGCCGATGGGCAGCTCATCGCATCGACGCGCATGCGCCAACCACGCGGCAGCGTCGAGGACGACGGCCCGATCGTCGCAAGCCTGCACAGCGGAAAGCGGCAGCGTTGCCGCATCCGCGACCACTCGCGCCGTGATTCCCATCGCCTTGATCGCCAGTCGGTGCATCATGACTGCAGGCCGCGGGCTGGCCGCGTCGATCGCCCGCAGGCCATCGACCACCGCTCCGCCGCCCACCACGATCGTCGTCGGCCCGGAACAGTCCGCCAGAAGCGCCCGAAGCTCGTCGGGCCAACGAGCCCGCCCAAGCAGACTGCCGCCGAACTTGATGACCGTCCGAGGAACGGCCGTGTTCTCTCGGCCCAGGATCGCGCCCCGCATCCAGCCGACGGTCATGCGAGTTCCCCGCGGGCGATGAGCGCGAGGGCATGCGCGGGTGCGGATCGGGAGACGGCGGCACCGACGACGGCCGGCAGCGACAAGGCGGTGACGCTCCACCCGAGGCGGTCGAAGGCCATGCGCGCAAGCCGCTCTCCGTGGCCGGAGTAGACGACGGCATCCGGCCTGCCACCGCACTGCCGAACCACTCGGTGCAGTGCCCGGGCCACCTGCCGCGCCTGGGCTTCCGCGATCCACACCGCGGCCTCCTCTGCATCGGCGGTCGTCACGAGGCTCGGTTCCATGAGCATCGTCCGCGCCAGCCGAATGCGGGCGCCCTCGAGCGTGAAGGGGCCGCCGTCGGCCGTCTCCCTCGAGGCGGGACTCTCGTCGAGGCCACCGAGCACGAGCCAGGCGTCGCGCGACTCGGCAAATCGCTCGCTCGCGACCGGCCGGCGGATGCCGCGATGCGGCACGCCGCGGACGATCGCGGGAACGGGCGTCCGCTCGACGCCGGTGTACACGAGTTCGCCCGTCTCCATTCTGCCGGCGTCGTCAGCGGCCAGCGGCACTGGCCGTCCGTCGACGAGGGGCACAATGTCGGTGGTGGTCGAACCGATGTCCACGAGCAGTGCCCGCGCGCGCGGCACGAACGACGCCGCGAGCCGGGCGACCGCGTGCCAGTTGCTCGCCGCGACAGCGAGCGGATCGGCAACCGCGTCGTCCGTCGCCACGATCCGGCCATCGACGCGATAGATTCCGGCCGGGCCGCACCCACAGGCCTCGGCCGCCGCCGCCAACGCCCGCACGATGTGCACCACCCCTTCCCGCCGATCGGCAAAGCAGTCGGCGATCTCGCCGGTCATGGTGGCGACGACCCGCCGCGGTCCGACGTCGCGGAGAATCCGCGTGAGCACGTCAGCGAGGTGCGGGGCGTCGTGCCACATCGCAAACGGTTCCGCGTGCGTCCAGCCGCTTCCGTCGGCGGCCTTGATGTTGGCGCCCCCGACATCGAGGGCCAGCACGTCACGTCGAACAGGCGGATGCGTCATCGGTGAGCGTGAAGGTGCATCCAGTCGGCAGTTCCCCACGGCCGATCTCGCGACCGCTGGCCGCATCCACGATCGCCCTGACGAGGCTCACCGGTGCCGCGGCCGCGAGCCCGACGAACGACGTGGTGACGCGAGGATTCACCTCGAGCACGCGGTCGTCGAGGCCGTCGTGGCGGACCCCAAGGATCATATCGACTCCGACCCAGCCGGCGTGGGCCACGCCCGAATCGCGGCGGAGGAGAGCCTCGACGGCGCGAATGGCCAACCGCTCGGCCCGGCGCTGCTCGCCCACGTCGTGAAGCGGCGTTCCGCCGACGTAGCCGGGATGCGGGCCTGACGAAAACCGCTGGACGAGCGTCGCGACAGGCACGACACCCCGCGGCCCGATCAGGCACGACACGCCGACGGGCTGCCCGGCACACTCCGCTTCCAGCCGCGTGGGCACGAGGGCAGGGCAGGGGAGCCGGTCACCGGGGCAGACGACCACGAGGCCGTCGCAGCCGGTGCTCGTCCGAGCCTTGCGGACGGCCGGCAACCGAAAGCCGGCGGGCCACGTCTCGTTCGCGGCGAGCGACCGGCCGGCCGGCACGGGCACACCGGCCGCTGCGAGTGCATCGATCGTGGCCTGTTTGTCCGCCGCGAGCCGAATGAACGGCGTCGAAGGCCCGAGCACCGTGCCGCCGCTCGCCCGAACCGCCTCCACCCGCGTGGCCAGCACGTCCGCCGTCTCGGGCGCGACCAACATGACGCCATCAGCCTCCCGTGCCGCCGCGACGAGCGTCTCGACGTCGCGGCCGCGTGGCACGCTGATCCGCCGTGCAGCGGCAGGTAGGTCCAAGGACAGCGAGTCATCGACGAGCGCGGCGACGTCGAGGCCGCCGTCTCGCAGCGCATCGGCGACAAGCGCGGCGAACATCGCCCGCCCCTCGCGTGCCAGCGAGTTCACGTCATCTTCCGGATGAAGCACGGCCGCGCGGTCAGGACCGGCAAGCCCCCCGGAACAGCACCATTCGTACATGAGAAGTCGCATCAGCACGTTCCGGGCGATGAGGATCGCACAGGTTGCCAACCTGTGTTACGGGAGATGACAGAGGTTGAAACCATGTGCTACGAAACGCCCGAGTCGGATGCGCCCAAACCGTTCCGATCCCCACGGCTTACGCCGTTGGGCTTCCTGCTGCCGAGAGCGAGGGGCTGCCCGTGCCACGGAGCCGGCGTTGCTGACGAGCGGAGCCAGGATGGCGAAGCGCAGGCAGCATCGAGTGAGCGAAGGGCAGGATGCCCGCAGCGAACGTCCGGCGATGTGGCGTGGGCAGCCCCGAGCGGCGTGCCACCAGCAGCCCAGAGCAGGCCAGCTGGCATAGGTCGCCAACCAGTTCTACGAGGATCACACAGGTTGCCAACTTGTGCTACGGAAGAAACGAGCACGCTCGTCAGAAAATTCCAAGCTGGTCGCGGGCGGCTTCAGTCATCCGGTCGGGTGTCCACGGTGGATCCATCACGATTCGCACCTCCACCGCGGAGACGTCGGGGCTCGCGCCCACCGCTCGCTTCGTATCGGCGATCAGCTGCGGACCAGCCGGACAAGCGGGGCTCGTCATCGTCATGTCGATGGAAACGTGCTGCTTGCCCGGCACGTCGGCCGCCGGCGAGAGCGTGACGCCGTAGATGAGGCCGAGATCCACGATGTTGACGAACAGTTCGGGGTCCTTGACCTCCTTGAGCATCTCGCGAACGCGGTCCTCGCAGAGTGGGCCGCCGACGTCCGCCGAGCCGCCGTTCGATCCACCGGCCTCCCGGCTCGCCGCCGGCGTGCAGCAGGTCGAGATCGGCACCACTGGAGCCGCCACGGCGCCGTGCAGCGGTGGGCCACCACCGCCGGCTTCCGACCGCAGCCGAACCCACACGCCGCCGTCCTCGACCTTCACGTCGTGGGCGCGAGTCGGTCGGACGGCGGGCATCGAGAGCGCCGCGCCGGTGCGGATGTCGAACTTCGCCCCGTGCCGCGGGCAGGCGATCTTGTGGTCGCGGAGCTCGCCGTCGGCGAGCGGACCACCATCGTGCGTACAGACGTCGTCGATGGCGTAAAAGGTGCCGCCGACGTGGAACAGCGCGACCATGTCGCCGTCGACCTCGACCAGCGTCTTGCCCGGATCGGGAATCTCGGCGATGTCGGTGACACGAACGAAGTCGGGCATCGGGTGGCTCACGCGATCCGGTGAATGCGGCCGCCGATCGCCTTGGCGAGCGCCTCGCGGACCTGCGGGATCGTGATCCGGTCGAAGACCTGCTGGAAGAAGCCGGCCACCACGAGCCGCGCGGCCTCGTCGGCCGAGAGGCCGCGGGCCCGGGCGTAGAAGAGCTGCTCCGCATCGACCCGGCCACTGGTGGCGCCGTGGGTGCAGCGGACGTCGTCGGCCTCGATCTCCAGGCCCGGGATCGAGTCGGCCCGCGCCGCGGTCGAGAGCATCAGGTTGTCGTTCCTCTGGTAGCCGTCGGTTTTCTGCGCGGCCTTGTCGACCTTGATCATGCCCCGCCAGACGAGCCGGCTGCGATCCTGGAGCGCTCCCTTGTAGAGCAGATCGCTCGTGCAGGACGGTGCCTCGTGGTGCTGGAGCGTGTTGTAGACGAGGTGCTGGCGGCCCTCGGTGAACATCACGCCGTTGACCTGCGCCGAGGCGCCACGGCCCGCCAAGGCGACGTCCTGAGCGACCTGGGAAAGGCGGCTGCCGAGCGCGCCGAGCGTCCACTGGAGCCGGCCGTCGCCGTGCACGACCGCCTTCTGGCGAGCGAAGTGCCACACTCCCGTGTTCCAGTTCTGGAGGTTCACCATCCGCAGGAAGGCACCCTTGCCGACGACGATCTCGGTGCCGCCGCAGTGGAAGCCTCCGGCCGTGCCGACGGCGCCACCGCCTGCCGTCTCGGTGAGCACCGTCGCCTCGGCGCCCTCGCCGAGCACCACGAGCACGTGCGAGGTGTCGACGCCGCCATCACTGATGCCGGCGATCACATGGAGCGGGTCGGCGATCCGCACACCCGGCGGCACGTAGAGCACGGCGCTGGCGGCGTGGAAGGCAGCATGGGCGGCCGCGAACCAGTCGCAGCCGCCATCGATGACCTGGAACCAATGCGGACGCAGCGCGTCGGCATGGCTCGCGAGCACCTCGTCGGCCGGTCCGAACGCCACGCCCTTCGCGGCCAGCGACGCATCGAGGTCGTGATGGACGAGATGGCCATCGACGGATGCAAGCCGGCCGGAGAGCCGACCGGGGGCGGGAGCGGCGGTGGCAGGCACCCCGTGCCGCCCAGCGGACGCCTGATGCCGGTCGAAGTCGGCGTAGGATTCGCTCGCGAGATCGCCGGAGAGGATCGCGGCGGCGAGCAAGCCTTCGGGGGCGGCGGCGGTAGCCGGTGCCACGCCCGGCCCCCACGCCTGAGGCTTGAAGAGCCGGATGTCCGTCCGCATCCAGTTCTCATCGCGGCGACCGGGCAGGCCGAGCGCCGCAAGTCGTTGGAGGGCGGTCCGACGGAGCTCGTTGGCCCAAGCGGGCTGCGACGAGGCTGCGAGGATCCGGTCGAGCGCGGAGGAGTCGAACGTCGCGCGGGGCGAGGCCGTGGCGGTGCTCATGGATGCGTCACCCCACCGAGCCTTCCATCTGGAGCTCGATCAGCCGGTTCATCTCCACGGCATATTCCATCGGTAGCTCTTTCACGAGCGGTTCGATGAACCCACCGACGATCATCGTGCTGGCCTCAGCCTCGGTGAGGCCGCGGCTCATCAGGTAGAAGAGCTGCTCCTCGCCGATCTTGGAGACGCTCGCCTCGTGGCCGATGGTGACGTCCTGCTCCTCGATCTCGATGTAGGGATACGTGTCGCTGCGGCTCCGATCGTCGAGGATCAGCGCGTCGCACACCACACTCGACTTGCTCTTCGTCGCGCCTGGCTCGACTTTCACGAGTCCCCGGTAGCTCGCCCGGCCACCGTTCTTCGAGATGCTCTTCGAAACGATCCGGCCGCTGGTGTTGGGGGCGACGTGCACGATCTTCGCGCCGGCGTCCTGATGCTGACCCGCCGAAGCGAACGCGATCGAGAGGATCTCGCCGCGGGCACCCGGCTCCATCAGATAAACCGCCGGATACTTCATCGTCAGGTGGCTGCCGAGATTGCCGTCGATCCACTCCATCAACGCCCCCTCGTAGGCCATGGCCCGCTTGGTGACGAGGTTGTAGATGTTGTTGGCCCAGTTTTGGATCGTGGTGTAGCGGCAGCGGCCATGCTTCTTGACCACGATCTCGACCACCGCCGAGTGGAGGCTTTCGGTCGAGTACATCGGCGCCGTGCAGCCCTCGACGTAGTGCACTTGGGCCCCCTCGTCGACGATGATCAGCGTCCGCTCGAACTGCCCCATGCTCTCGGCGTTGATGCGGAAGTAGGCCTGGAGCGGGAACTCGATCTTCACCCCCTTGGGCACGTAGATGAACGAGCCACCCGACCAAACGGCCGAGTTCAGTGCCGCGAACTTGTTGTCGGTCGGCGGGATGATCGTGCCGAAGTATTCGCGGAGCAGGTCGGAGTGCTCGCGGACGGCCGTGTCGGTGTCGGTGAAAATCACGCCCTTCTTGGCGAGATCTTCCTGCAGCGAACCATAGACCACCTCGCTCTCGAACTGGGCCTTCACGCCGGCGAGGAACTTCCGCTCGGCCTCGGGGATGCCGAGGCGATCGAACGTCTTCTTGATGGCGTCCGGCACCTCTTCCCACGTCTTACCCTGATGCTCCGCGGGCTTGAGGTAGTAGTAGATGTCTTGGAAGTCGACGCCGATGTGGCCGCCCCAGTTGGGCATCGGCTTGGATTCGAAGATCTCCAGTGACTTCAGGCGGAAGTCCCGCATCCAGGCGGGCTCCTTCTTCATCTCCGAGATCTGCGCGACAATCTCTGCGTCGACGCCCTTCCGGGCCTTGAACACGGCCGGGGAGTCGGTGCGGAAGTCGTACTTGTTGATTTCGCCGATCTCGGGGCGAACGTCGAGAGTCGCCGATTCGTCGAGTCCCGTGGCCATGGTGAAAGCTCCTGCGTGTGCGAGTGGACTCGTGATCAGACCGCGGCCACCTTGGCCGACTCCTCCATCGCCTTCTCCGCGGCGGCTGCGTCGGGATAGGCGGCCCGAATCCGCTCGTAGCCCCGCTTGTGGAGTTCCTGGGCGAGCTCCGGACCGCCCGATTCGACGATCCGCCCACCAAGCATGACGTGGGTCTTCAGCGGAATGTTGTGCTCGAGCAGTTGTTCGTGGTGGGTGATGATGAGAATGCCCATCTCGGCGCTGCCCGGAGCACCGCCGCTTCCGATGCGGGCGATGCTCTCACTGGCGAGCCGCACGGCGTCGGCGTCGAGACCGCTGTCGGTCTCGTCGAGCACGGCGAACTTCGGTCGCAGCATGGCGAGCTGGAGGATCTCCGCCCGCTTCATCTCTCCCCCGGAGAAACCGTCGTTCACGTAGCGGCGGGCGAACTCGGTATCCATCGACAGCTCGGCCATCTTGGCCTTGAGTTCGTTGCGGAACTCCCGCATCGGCATGAGTTCCTGCCCTTCCTTGCGGTCGGGGTTACGGACGTTGGTGACGGCGTGCCGGAGGAAGTCGGCGAGCCGCACTCCCGGGATCGACATCGGCCGCTGAAACGCCAGAAACAGACCCGCCCGGGCCCGCTGATCGGGCTCCATCGCCAGTACGTCGTGCCGCGTCCCATTCGGCTCCACGAGCTCGATCGAGCCGGACGTTACGTCGTAGGACGGGTGCCCCATGATCGCGTAGCCGAGGGTGCTTTTGCCGGATCCGTTGGGGCCCATGAGCGCGTGCACCTCGCCGCGACCGATCGTGAGATCGACCCCTTTGAGGATCTCCTGACCCTCGACGGAGACGTGGAGACCGTTGATGACGAGTTGTTCGGGAGCGGCAGACATGGTGGCGGCGGGGGGTGGGGCGGGAAGGAACGGGAGACGACCGACGACGATCGCCTCGAATCAGGGCTGGACCTTCTGGTGGTTGAACACGAGTTCGTCGGCGGACACGGCCGGAGAGACGTAGCCAGAGTGGTGCGGCACGGGCAGTTCGTCGTCGACCTTGCCGATGCCGCCCTTCTGCTTCGCGATCCGCTGGCCGAGGATCTTGTCCTGGATCCGCATCAGCCCCTCCAGGAGGCTTTCCGGACGCGGCGGGCAGCCGGGCACGTAGACATCGACGGGCACGACCAAGTCGACGCCCTTGACGACGTGATAGCCCCACTTGAAGTACGGCCCACCTCCGGTCGTGCAGGCTCCCATGGCGATCACATACTTCGGATCGGGCATCAGGTTGTAGAGGCGTCGAACGCGGCTGGCCATTTTGTAGGTCACCGTGCCCGCGACGATCATCAAGTCGGCCTGCCGCGGCGTGGCGCGGAAGGCACCGGCCCCGAAGCGGTCCATGTCGTAGCGACTGGCACCGGCGGCCATCATCTCGATCGCACAGCACGCCAGGCCGAACGTCATCGGCCAGATGCTCGACTGCCGGGCCCAATTGATCGCCTGCTCGACCGTGGTGAGGACGAGGTTTTCCTCGAAGCGACCCTCGATCCAGGGCTTGGCGAGGCTGGCATCGGCAGCGGTCACGGTCATGGGAGACTCTCCGGGGCGGTCGAATGGGCGGAAAACCGACTGGCATTCGATGATGGAACCGGCTCTCTTTCAAGCCCTTGCGGCGGAACCCCCTCGAGGGCCTCGGCCGCCGTGAAACGGCAGCAAGGAGCACCGTCGAGGCGGCATTCCGAGAGTTGCACGGCCGTTCCGACGAGATCCTGAATCATCAGCCGTTCGGCGGCACAAATCGCCCGATCCTGCTCCGCAAGGTCGGGATACGGGCAGGAAAAACTGGTCAGGACCGGCAGGGCGCCTCGCTCGACCGTGCATGCGACATCGCGATCGGCAAACACAGCGGCGACGTCTGCGAGACGCTCGGCGGAGGTCGTGCCCGTCACCCGGTGGCGGTACACGTCTGCCAAGGCCCCGGCAATCCGATTGAGCAGACCCCGCCGGACGCCGGCGTCCGTCACCGAACGGACTTCCTTCCAGAGCACCATGGCAAGATCGCGGAAGTTGTCGCCACCCAGCCGCCGTCCGGTGGCAGTCAGGCTGTAGGCATGCGACGGGCGTCCCCGGGGCTTCGCGACCGTCGTCCGCTCGACCAGCCCGGCACGCATCAGCCTGTCGAGTCGCTGCCGGACGGCCGTGGCGGTGACGCCAAGACACTCCGCCAACTCGCCGATTCCCAGCGACTTGTCTCCGCGGAGCAGGTCCACGACCGCTCCATCCGAGTCTCGGAAATCGTTCGTGATGCTGCTCATACGCCTTATTTTTATGTCGCGGGCGATTTTCGACAACCACCCGTGCGAAAAGTTTATCGGTGGGCCGGGTCGCGAGGTCTACACTTTGAGGAATCGCCCGCTTTTCATGCTTTTTCGCCCGCCGTCCGACACACCGTCCAAAACCCACCGTCCAACAGGATTCGATGAACGCAGTCCATCAGCGGCATCGCCCCCCCGTGACGGACAGTGGCTGGTTCTGGGCTGGCCTGTTCTCGTTGATGGCCCTCGCGGGCCTGGCGGCGATCCGCGAAAAGTTCGACGTCCGCCAACGGCAGGTCGAGGGGCGTTTCCTCGGCCGGCAGCAGGCGGCGACCGAGCGTCAACGGCGGGCGGCGGGCCTGCCTGAGATCGATCTGGCGGAGTCGGCCCGCGAACGCGGCGAGGTTGCTCCGGCGCGGATCGTGCCACTCTGGACGCTTGTCGCCCTTGCAGCCACGGCGTGCATCGTGTCGTTCATGATGCTCGCCCGCGAACGCGGCGGCGGGACACCGCCGCCGCCCAAGTCGCCAGAGCGGTGCTGACGAGTGTCGCCGCGGCGGCCGGTTCCGGGACGGGAGCGACCGACGGTGCGGCGGCTTGGTCGAACGTGACATAAGGTCCGGCATCGAACAAGCCGGTGCTGAGGAAATCGGCCGCGTCGAGGATGTCCACCAGGCCGTCGTAGCCGAAGTCTCCCTCGTTCCAACTCGCCGCCCCCCCAGAGTCGAACTTGCCCCCGGCGAGGAAGTTGGCGGCGTCGAGGATGTCCACCGTGCCGTCGATGTTGGTGTCGCCCGCCGCCGAGAAGGCGACGGTGATCGAACCGTCGCCGTTGTCGAGCCAGCCGATCGCCCGGGGAATGGTGGCCGCCACCGCGGCGGCAACGGCGCTCGACGTGATCCCGTTCGTCCCGTTCCACGTGCCGTCTCCCCGACCCTCCAGGATCTCGGCCACCGTCGTCGCGGGCGTCAGTCCACTCGCCACGGTCAGCGTGCCGTCGTTGACGTCGATCGTTCCGCCGGCCGACACGTCGAGCCTCCCCAGCGACAGCTGGAGCAGCGATGTCACTTTGAGCGCGGCATCCGGGCACATCGTCACGCTGCCGCCCGCGAGCGCGGTCGTGGTGCCAAGGCAGAGGGTTCCCGACTGCACCGTGACCGGTCCCGTGAGCGTGGTGGTGCCGCGGAGCACGAGCATGCCCGGCCCCGCCTTGAGCATGCCCGACGTCCCCGCAAGCGTGAGGGCGATCGCCCCCGTCGACGTGCTCGACACCGACACGACCGGCACGGTGCCGAAGGTTCCCGAGACGAGCGTCAGCGTGCCTCCCGAGAGCGTGACGCTGGCCGCCTTGAACTCCAGGCCTCCGGACGTCGCGAGTGATCCGGAGACCGTGACCGTGGACGACGAGCCGCCGAACACCGCCTTCGATGTGCCGGTCCAGGTGGTCCGACTGGTGCCGCTGAGCCAGGTCGTGGAGGTGCCGCTCCAGGTTCCCGTGCCGCCCGCCTGCGTGCCCGTCGTGCTCCACGTGAGTGCCGGCGCCGCCGGCGTGAGCAGGAAGGCGTGGCTCGTGCCGCTGGCGGTCGCAACGCCGACGATCTGGCCGCCGGCTGTGATGCCCGTCGCCTCTGCGAGCACCCACCCCTGTCCGGATGTGTCGAGCAAGGTGTTGAGATCACGCATCGTGCCCGACACGGTGACAAACGCGTGATAGACCAAGCCGTCGACATCGGTGAACGATCCCCCCACCACCTGGCCGGAGTTGTTGATCGCGGTCGCGAAGCTGTCGGGTCCGCCGAGCGTGCCGAGGTCCCGCATGGCGGTCGAACCGGTCGTGATGAAGGCGCGATCGTTGCCGGCGCCGTTGGTGGAGAATCCGACGATCTGCCCAAGATCGTTGATGGCGGTCGCCTCGGCGTTACCACCCCCAAGATTCCCGAGCGATTTGACCGACGTACCTGTAAAAAGCCAGGCAAACGAGTTGACGAACGTCGAGTTGTAGGCCGCGCCCACCACCTGGCCGCTCGCGTTGATCGAGTAGCCGTACGACCACTGATGACCGAGCGTCGACGCCACCGCCGCGCCGAGATCACTCATCGTGCCGCTATTCCAGACGAAGGCCCGGTCGATCCCCGACGCGTTCTCGGAGTAGCCTGTCACCCGCCCCGAGGCGTTGACGGCCAAAGCCTCGCTATAGGTGCCGCCCGGAAGCGTGCCGAGGTCTCGCATTTCCAGGTTGCCGACCACCCCGTCGCTGCCCCCCTGCGTCCAGAGGAAGGCATGCGACGACCCACCGGGCGTCAGCGAACTGCCCACGATCTGTGGGACGTTGAGCGCGGTGTTGAATCCGATTGACCTGGTCAGCGTCTCGAGGCCACCGAGCGTGCCGATCGCTGAGGATGCTCCCGAGACCCAGAGCGAGCCGCGGTTCCTGCCCGACCCATTGGTGCCATTGAGCGACACGCGGCCTCCGGTGGTCACTCCGGTGGGGCCGGAATCACTTCCCGCGATCACACCAATGTCGATGAGCGTGTAGGACGGCTGTGCCAGCGCGAGTCGGCAGACGGAGGCGGCTACAAGCACGAGGAAGGCCATCAACAAACGGGCCATGGCAGCGTTCCCCTCGTCGCCTCTGACATCCCCAGACGCCTCAGCCGATCACGGACCGTCGCCTGGCCCGATAGTCCCAAACGACGAACCGCTCCAGTTCCTTGCCGGACGTGAAGAATACCCTGCCGCGGGCCGCTTCCGCGAGCCGGTAGGCGAACTGGATGTCGGCCCGCGACTGAGACCAGCCCGAAAGCAGGAACACGTTGACCGTGATCCCCTCGCGGCGGCAGAGTTCGGCCTCCCGCATCGTGGCCTCCTCGGTCCGGCGATGGGGCGGATAGAGGAGGTAGAGCTGGCTGCCCTCGAAGTGTGCGGTCGGCAGCCCGTCGGTGATCAGGATCACCTGCTTGTTGGGCGTGTCCTGCCGAGCGAGATGCTGCCGGGAGAGCGAAAGGGCGTGCTGGATGTTGGTGAAGTGGGGTGGCACGTCGGCCTCGGAGATCGTCGGATCGGCCATGTCGGCCCGGAGCCGGACGACGGCGTCGAAGACCGTCACGGGCTTCGGCATCAGCGAGACGATCTCGCCGGGCGACCGCGGCTTCGCGAACGATGCCATCTCGATGAACTGCACGTAGTCGCCCGGATACTCTCGGAGCACCAGCCCCTGGAGCGCCAGCGCCATCCGCTTCACGCTCACGTGCAATCCGCCGTAGCGCATCGAGCCGCTCATGTCCATCACGACGGTGGTCGCACACTTCGGCGTGTTCCGCGTGCGGTGCACCTCGATGTCTCGCGGGTCGAGCCTGAGGGCGCCACGAGCGGCGGCTCCGGCGGCGCCCGCCTCGGCAGCCGTCCGGAGCATCGCGTTCACGAGCGACCCGGGAATGTCCATGTGGGCCACCGAATCGCCGAACTCGTAGGGCCGCGTCGGCGCGGTCTCGACCGCCCCCTCGCCCTGCACATCGTTCTGATGCCGACCGGTCCGCGAGGGATCGAGGTCGGCGAAGATCCGCTCCAGCAGCTTGCCCTGAAAGAGCCGCAGCGACTGCGGCGTCAGTTCGTAGCCGCGCTTGGTCTTCTGGAGGCCCTGTTCGGCGGCGAGCCGCTCGACCGCTTCCTGGATCTGCCGTCGCAGCAGGTCGAGTTCCTCCTGCTCGCCCTGCTCGAGGTACCCGCCGAGGGCCTCCATGTCGATCAGCGCCACTTTCGCGTTCTTCAGGGCCTCGTCGATCTGCCGAAGCAGCTCCTCGATCTCCTCGAGCCGCTCCTTGACCTCCAGCGCCTCCGGCACGGCGAGCTTTTCCCGGCCGGTGAACGTCCACCGCGCCGCCAGTTCGTCGACCTGATAGACCTCGCCCAGGACCTCGATCAGGCCGGCCAACTGCCCGGCGAACGGAGACTGATCGTCTTCCTGGGCATACCAGAGTCTTTCGAGCGGGCGGAGTTGCTCCTCGCGGACCGCCTTGGCGAAGCCCTCGCGAAACCGAGCCGGCGGCTGCGCCCGCTGGGCTGCGTCGCGAAACTGCCTCCGAGCCCGCTTTCGCACGGCGTCGGTCTCGTAGGTCTCGAGAATCTTCCGCCGCGCCTCCTCGAGCCGCCGCCGGATCGATTGAAGCGACGGCCCGAGCCCACGAATCTGCTCCGGTGACAGCACGATCGCGTCGGCGAGCTGCTCCTCGGTGAGTTCGGAGATGTCGCCGAACTCGAGCAGGTGCTCCATCACCGGCGTGACGAGGTCGATTTCCGGCGGCCGCGGCGGAGGGATCCGCGCAGGATCGTATCGCTGGTAGGTGTGCACGATCCCGCCCAGGGTGTCACGAGAGGGCATTTTGTGCCTCCACGATGGACTTGCCGACGGAATTGGCGGATGCTCGACGAACTTCGGCGATTTCGCTCGCTGGAGGTGGCCCGTCTGAGCGGACGTTGTGCGAAATATCCCTGCGAGGAGACTTCCGCCGTTCCGGCGGCCTCGCCCGTGACGAGCCGATCATCGAAAGCCTCCCGTGTCGTAGACCGTTCGCCCGTGCGACTGAAGGCGGCTGATCCGCTCGGTGGCGTAGAGACCGGCGAGCACGAACTCGATGCAGCTGGCGCGGACGGCCGGATCCCGTGCGGCGTTCACCTCGAAGGCCTTCTGCCAGACTGCCGGCACCTCCGCCACGATTCCCTCGTAGGCGGCGCTCGACACCATGTCGCCGACTTCGACCTTCGCTCCCTGACGAAACGCGGCCGCGATCTCCTCGAGACCGTGCTCCTCGACGTATTCCTCGAAGACGGTCGCGATCGCCTCGGCCACGACGGCCTCGAGCACCTGCCGCTCCGTCATCTGATGGCTCCCCATCAGGTCGAGTTCGAGCTTGCCGAGGCTCGACGCCGCCAGGTGCCCCATGTCGCTGATCCGCGGCACGGCCGGCCGCTCCCCGAGCCGGATCGCCCGCTGGCGGGCGCTCGCGACGAGCGTCTCGTAGTTGGCGATCGAGAACCGGGCGCTCACGCCCGACTGCTGGTCGATGAACTTGCTCTTGCGGGCCGCGATCGTGACCTGCTCGAGGATCTGCTTCATGAAGTGGGGCACGACCACCGGCCACTCGCCGCCGAGGTCGATGCCCGCCTCCTGCTCGGCCACGTGGATGCCGAGTTCCCGATCCTGCGGGTAGTGGGTGTGGATCACCGCTCCGATCCGGTCCTTGAGCTGCGGGATCACCTTGCCCGACCGGTTGTAGGTGGAGGGGTTGGCCGAGAAGAGGAGCATCACGTCGATGTCGAACTTCACGGGATACCCGCGGATCTGCACGTCTCGCTCCTCGAGGATGTTGAACATCCCCACCTGAACGAGTTCGTCGAGTTCCGGCAGTTCGTTCATCGCGAAGATGCCGCGGTGCATCCGCGGGATGAGCCCGAGATGGAGAGCCTCTTCGCTCGACATGCTGGTGCCGCCGGCGAGCTTCGCCGGGTCAATCTCGCCGATGATGTCGGCGAACTTCGTGCCGGGGGCCAGCCGCTCGGCATACCGCTCGCTCCGCGGCCACCAGGCGATCGGCACGTCGGCCGGATCCCGCGCGGCCACGAGCCGTCTACCGGCCGAGGTGATCGGATGATAGGGGTCGTCGTGCAGCGGGATCGCCGGATCGTCCAGGTAGGGCAGGTGCTCGTCGAGAAACCGGACGAGGAGCCGCATCACCCGGCTCTTCGCCTGCCCCTTCTCGCCGAGGAAGAGCATGTCGTGGCCGGCGAGCAGGGCGATGTTGATCTCGGGGATCACCGTGTCGTCGTAGCCGATGATCCCGGGAAAGAGTTCGCCGCCGTCCTGAAGCAGTCGCACGAAGTTCTCGCGGACCTCGTCCTTCACGCTGCGGCTTTTCCAGCCGCTCGCCGTGAGTTCGGCGAGCGTGGCGGGCAATCGATGGCTGCTCATGGGGCGAACCTCCTGGATGACCTCGCATTGTAGGCCGGGCGATCCCTACGGCCCATCAACGGGTGCGTCATAGGGACGTGACGAGCCGCGTCACGTCTTTACGAAACGCCGCAGCCGGCCGGTGGCATGCTCGAAGCCGGCGGCATGTGCGAGTTCAGAGCCCAAACGGAATACCGACGCCCGGCGTCCGCACATGTCACCGGACTTCTGCGCGTGCCCCCGATCCGGCTGCTCGCCCAACCGGAATCACATCCGAGCGACGGTGATGCAGCGAGGGGCCGCCCGTGCCAATCGAGCGGCGTAGGAAACCGAGCGAAGCCTGGAGGGCGAAGCGAGGTTTCCTTCGAGTGAGCGGAGGGCAGGATGCCCGCAGCGAACGTCCGGCGAGATGGCACGGGCGGCCCTGAGCGGTGAGGAATCACAGGTTGGAAACCTGTGCTACGAGGTGAGCCAGCCGGCAACCGTCAGTATGCGGCATCGCCCTTCGCAGGGCCGCCGTCGAGGATCCCCGCGGCGTCGCCCACGCCGATCCGCGTGCAGCCCATGTCGAGGTAGCGAACCGCGTCGTCCCAGGTGCGGATGCCACCGGAGGCCTTCACCTGCAGCCGGCCGCCCACGGTGTCGAGCATCACCTGCACCGCCTCGGGCGTGGCACCGGTGGGGCCGCTCGCCTTCACGCCGAAGCCCGTGGAGGTCTTCACGAAGTCAGCGCCGGCCGACTCCGCCAGCCGACAGGCGGTGGCGATCTCGGCGGGCGTGAGATAGCAGGTCTCGAGGATCACCTTCACGATCACGCCCTTCGGCTTCGCCTCCCCCACCACCGCCGCGATGTCGGCGCGGACGGCCGCCTCGTCGCCCGACTTGAGCGCCCCCACGTTCATCACCATGTCGAGTTCGCGGGCCCCGTCGGCGATCGCGTGCCGCGATTCGAGGGCCTTCACCTCGGGCCGCTGCGCACCGTGCGGAAAGCCGATCACGCTCGCCACCACGACCGGGCTGGCGGCGACGAGTTGTGCCGCAGCGGCCACGTCAGCCGACCGCACACAGAGACAGCCCACGCCCCGCGCCACGCACATCGCGGCGTGCTTCGCGAGGTCATCGCGGGCGAACTCGGGCTTGAGAACGGCGTGGTCGAGCGTCTTTGCGACATCGGCGGCGGTGCGGCGGTTCATTCGACGACTCCTGTTGGGACGGCGGAAGTCTATCCGATGCCATGTGCCCGCTTCGTCGACGGATCCAGCAAGCCCCGAGCCCGTGGAGCGGTGCCGCGATCGGCCGATTCGTCCCTGGATTCGCCCGTTTCGTCCCACCGCCGGCGGATTCGTCCCAGCCCACGCCCGATTCGTCCCTTTTCTCATTCGGAGCCATTCCGAACACCGCCACATGCACTATCTTCCCGGGCGGCGGTGTTCACGACTCGGGAGATCGTCGATGACCATGTCACTTCCAGGCCGCGTGGTTGCCCGGCTCATCATGCTGACGAGCCTCGTCGTCGGCTTGCAGGCGCGTGCCGAGACGCTCGTGATGCTCTCGGACCTGCAAATGGCTGGGAATCCAGCTGGTCAGGTCACCCAGCCAGGCTGGTTCGCCCAGGAAGTGATCAAGGTCAGCGGCACGACGTCGCTGCCGCTCAATCCGACTGCCAGCGGATCCTCCGCCGGCATCGCCGCAGCTCTCGTCGCCGGAGGCCAGTGGGAGTCGCGAGGCGGCTCTGCCGAGGGCCGAGATCCGGTGACCGGCACGACGTTCAATGACGTCGTCTCCGATCTCTGGGTGACCCGGACGATGTCGTTCACCATGGCCTTCTCGGGACTCGACACCGGCGCCACCTACAGAGTTCGCACCTGGCACAACGATTCCTACAACTCCAACGAGGGATTCGCGGCGGGTGGCGGGACGGTGCAACTTTCCGCGAGTGGCGCCACGGTCGTGTCGTCGACGAGTGGCACCGTGACGAACCGCAGGGGCGCCCAGACCAACAGCGCGTTTGGAATCGCGGCGATGACCTTCATCCCAAGCGTCTCGAACCCGCAGATCACCTACACCCGCGTGGGCGGGAGCATCACGGCACTGCCGGTGAATGGTGTGGAGGTGACGGCAGTCGTGGTCCCTGAACCGGCCGTGAGCGGCCCACTGGCGGTCGCCGCAGCGTGTGCCGTCGCCGCGTCGAAGCGACGGGCATGGACCCGACGCGGCCGCTGATCGCGTGCCCCGAACGCGCTGCGGGCCCGTATCCCCTCGCTGCCGCTCGGGCTTTTTGGATGCGTGAAGCGGTGAGGCCCAAATGTCCCCATCGCTTACGCGATTGGGCTTCCTGATGCAGACGAGCGAGGGGCTGCCCGTGACCGGGAGCCGGGCTTGGCGGCAAGCGAAGCCAGGATGGCGAAGCGCAGCCGGCATGCAGTGAGCGAAGGACAGGATG
>Ga0129333_10001517_pt1 | contig 21073 bp, 28 predicted proteins | sample CPB6_08_DNA_FD_94474 | JGI IMG/M metagenome (GOLD analysis project Ga0129333, IMG submission 94474) | Freshwater to marine salinity gradient microbial communities from Chesapeake Bay, USA - CPBay_Sum_0.6_0.8_DNA | ecosystem: Environmental > Aquatic > Marine > Coastal | place: USA: Chesapeake... | reverse complement strand
CCAGTACTAGACTCTCCAGCAATAGCAGTAATCTTATTCCCAGATACACCACCAAATATGCTACCTGAAACCAGTGCATTAAAAATGTACGAACCTGTGTCAACATAAGTCTCTGTTTCGTCAATATCTGATGCTAACTTTGTGTAGTCATCACCAATCTCTTTTACAATATCTTTAAGAAAGTCCATCATACTACCATCCCGTATTCTTCACGAAGTATTTTTTTATAAGGTAAACCCTGCTCTTTAAGTTCCCTAACAAGTTTCAATTTATGATATAGAGCAGCATCCCCACCAAATCCAAGTGCTTTTACAATCGTATCCAATTCTTTATCATTAATAGGCAAATCCATCAGGCAAAAAAGAGTTCAAGGTTTACAGTTTTTTCTACATTCCATCCAATAGTATCAAGAATAGACTTGAGTGGTTCTAGAAAAGCTTTCTCAAATTGTAGTTCATAGTCAATATACTTGTCAAGACCAAGTTCTCTAGGAAATTCTTGAATAAAAGAAATTACATTTTCATGAATTATGTTTGGTTTTTTCAAAAAAATAAATTTAATTTTTTCACCATTATTAATAAGTGAATATTTTTTGGTAAGTTTGTTTTGTTTTATGTAATGATTAAACAAAAGTGCTCCACGAACATGAATTGGAGTTCCTTTACCATAAATGTCAGAAGATGATGAATATTTTTGAACATCCGATGCAGAACGTGGGAATGAAATTTCTTCTGGAGATAATTTCTTAAAACTTGTTCTACATCTATCAATAAAATCAATCATGTCATCTTCAGAACCACTCATCATAATGTCAAATGATTCCTTCAACATTTTTCTACAAGGTGCTGGTGTTGAGGATTTGATTGCTTCAATACCTTTGATTTTTAGTTTTGGTTTTTCATATCTAACACCTTCACTATCCCAAACACTTAGAATGTATCTTTTCTTTGCTGTCCAAATACCACGTTCAGCAATACACTCACGTTTCATGAACATTTTTTGTTCATAAGCATTTACATAGTCCGCCAGTTCTTGGTAAGAATTTTCAATATATTTTTCAAATTCCAACTGACAGACCTTATCAAGGAACGAAACAATGCTTTCAGTAGTTTTCTCTCTTCCTTTGAATACACTCTCAACCAAAGGACCCATATTAATATAAAGAGAATCAGTATCCGAAGCAATAACATAATCTACATCTCCACTTTTAAGAATCTTATTCAGGTAAGTATTTACCTTATTCATGATCCACTGAATAGAAAGTTGACCAGAAAGTGTGATTGCCTCAGCATTTGCTAGTTTGTAATAACGGAAATACTGATTGCCGATAGCACCATAAGCAGAGTTCAATTGAATCTTTCTCGCCATCTGGATATTATTGCATCTTGCAATCTCTTTAACCAACTCCTTATTTTTAGTTTTTTCATATTCTTGCTCTGCAGCAAGCATCTTCTTTTTAAAGATTACACGTTCATTATAAATCTTTTCCATCAATTCTGGAAGAAATCCACGAACATCCTTACGGAACATCGCACCATTCGGACATACCGAATAGTCTTTATACATCTCAAAGTTTAGTTCTCCTTTTAGAATCTTTTCAACATTTGCAGTTGGATGTTTTTCGTCAAGGAGTGTTTCTGGAGAGATGTTATATTGCATAATAAGATGGGGATAAAGGCTATTAAGGTCAAAACTGACCACCCAATCATACATCCCAGGAATCGGCTCTTTAACATATGCCCCAGCATATTTTTCATTCTTTGATGATTTATTCTTCGGGGGGATGACAATGTTATTTTTCTTAAGATAATTGTAGATGATATTATCCCACATCCGCACTTGATAGAACACATCAGCATAGTTTACTTTGGCATCATATGCCATAGTAAGAGCAAGTTCAATCAGTTTCATCTTGTCTTCCAAACGGTCAACAAGTTCTACGTCAACGATGTTGTATTCAATAAACTTTTGCCAACCTTGGGTATAGAAGTCTTTAAAAGTATCAAACTCAGAGTGATCTAGTTTCTTCTGTCCCAGTTCAACTTCAGCAATATAATCAAGACGATATGATTCCTGTGCTTTATAAGTAAACTTCTTATAAAGATCAAGATAGTCAAGTTGAGTTAATCCACCCACATCAAAAACAGTATGTTTACGTCCTTGAATATAAGTTTCACCTTCAGTCACAAGTCCCCAGTTAGAGAAACGTTTCATTAGTTTCTCACCAAGAACTCTATTCAGTCTCTTACAAATATAAGGAATATCGTACAACTGAATATTCCAACCAGTCACAACATCAGGCACATCAACCATCCAATAGTTGATAAAGTGACTCAGTAGTTCATACTCGCCTGGACAGTGATGATATGTGACATTACTTTGTTTGTTATTAAATGGTTTAACACCCCAAGTAATAATTTCCTTGGTTGTGTAGTCCTGAATTGTAATCGCAAGGATTTCTTCAGAACAAGACTCTACATCTGGGAATCCCTCCTCAGAAGCAACCTCAATATCCAAAGTTACAAGTTTGATTTTACTAATATCAAATTTGATTTCATCTTCTGGATATTTTTCTGAAATATATTGGTAAATGTATCTTTCATTTCCATAAATTTCAAATCCATCAATCTCATCATACTTTTTGTAGAACTCACGACAATCCTTCACAGTTCCAGGATTGATGGGTTCTACTGCTTCACCACTTAATGTTCTATACTTAGAATCTTTTTTAGTTTTTACAAAGAGAGTTGGAAAAAACTCATCTCTTGTCTCAAATCTTTTGCCATTATCTACTCCACGAACCAAAAACTGATTTCCAATCAACTGAACATTAGTGTAAAATCTCATTCTTTAATCAAGTCCTCATATTTTTCAAGTAAAGTTGGAGTTGGATCTGCAAGTGTCAGAATCTTATCCGAACTCATCATAAATGTATCTTGTCTGGTGTATCCACAAAGGAATGGTTCCATTGTATGATCATTTCTCACAACAAATGGTTTAATCAATTTGCAATCAGGTTCTCCAATATCAGCACTAATTTCTTCAATCTGACTGATCAGTATCTGACTGTTTGTTAGTGCCAGAATCTTTATTGTTTGCATTTGTAGTTTCCTCATATGTTTCACGAATTTGTCTTACTGGGTCTACCATTGTAACTACCCAATCGCAAGGAATTAGAATTTCTTTTTGATCAGTAAAGGGAATATATTGATCAAATTTTACAGCAACATTATTACCATTACTTGTAACTTCACTGAACAAAACATCAGCGTATTTTAATGTCATAACATATGGTTTTGTAAGAAGATATCCTACAGATTTTTCCTCTACAGAAAGTTCTTTTACATCTGCAATAACATAGTCATTTGATTTTAAAAGAATTACTTTAATACTCATAGTTTTTCTAGACTTGAATTCATTCTATCAAAAAAAGAGGGGCACGTCAACTGGTTTTTGCCAGTTAATGCCCCGTTGCGCCGACGATATTCAATTTTTATTTATTCACCACCGTTTCCACCACCATTACCATTGCCATTACCAGAGTCACCATTTCCACCAGCACTTGAACGGCTTCTTACAGGAACTGCTTTTCCCTTGCCAATTTTTTGAGATTTTCCATCTCTATAAACTGTATGAGGAACTGCATTTTTATATGCAATTGTCTTGAACTCGTCGTAAGATTTCATTTTTTATTTTTATTTAGAGATAATCTTTACGAGCATGATGTTCTGGGACAATTTTACCAAGAGTTACAGTCAATAATCCATCTTCAAATGTGACCTCTTTAATTGTTGTGTCGTCCGATAATGTCCATGCTCTCTTGAAAGATCGTTGAGCCAATCCCTTATGGACGTATTGGGTATCAGACTCCCTATCCTCTTTTTGTCCTTCGATAAAAAGTTTTCCATACTCTGTGTATACATGTACTTCCTCCTTTTTAAATCCAGCGAGTGCGAGTTCAAGTCTTGATTCTACATTACTAACTTGAATGAGATTATATGGTGGATAGTTAGAAGTAGTTTCGTGAAGATTAAATAGCCGATCAAAATATTCGTCCATTCCAATACTATTACGAGTAATTCTATCCAACAGGGTAGGCAAATCCGCAGCAGTATACCTTGTGAGGTTAGTCATTATAGTAGCTCCTTTAAAAGCGAGTTTGTGTTTTGTGGACCCTTTCGGCATCCATTAATAATTATACAAGAAACGAAAAAAAGAGGAACGGTAAAAACCGAACCTCTTTTTAGGGTGTTCCGACTTTCGTAGAGACCGCACGAAAGGTCTCATACTTATTTATTCATCTTCAGTAGTTTTTCCCTTCTTTCCAATGTTATATTTTGTTTCCAAAATCCAATCATTTTTTTCTTTATATGCCAAAACTTTAATTTGATTTAGTGGAGCAATATCAGAAATTAGATCTTGATTTACAACACTAATCAATCCCCAATCATAAAGAAGTCTTACAATTCTATTTCGTCTTTGTACATCATTCACTGTTAAATTTGCATGTTTACCATCCAAGGCAAACAATTCTTTAAAATGAACAATGTAATACTTACCCTGCTTATGCAGAATATGGCAACTTTGATAGAGTTTTTTCTCCTTTCTAGATGCTACTCCGATTCTGGTTAAAGTTTCACGAACTTTCAAAAAATCATCAGGTTCCTCAAGAACAATTTCAATCATTTTATCTTGAGACCACTTAACCTCAGGTTCGGCCACGGTTGTCATTTTTTTCCTCCAATGTCAAGTTTTTGTTTAATAAAGTCTATTTGGGATTTAGATAAAATCTTCAGAGCTTGAGATGCCTTTTCATTACTATAACCATAGTATTGTTTAACACATTCTAAGTCTTTTACTTTATCCTTACGGAGCCAAGGAGAAAACCTTTTACGCTTCCTCAGAGTATTTATAAAAAATGAATATTGCATGTCTTTGTCTAGATTATGATGAATATTCATTTCATTTGCAAACATCACACAATCAATGTGACCAGATAGGCAACGATTGATAATGTATGGAGAATACTCTTTGATATGTTCCGATAAATCTTCTTTCGTAAAATTAATGGAGTTTAACCAGTCTTTAAGTTCAGGCATAAAGAATGCTCTCCAAAGGATTACTTTTTACAATCGGATAGTTTGTTACCAATAGTTCTGTCTTTACATTTTCATCCGTTCCCTTATCACCACGATGTGCCATGGAATATCTCAATTTCCAATAATTAAGTTCATAATCTTTGTAAAGTTCTTCAAGTCTTTCGTTGACATTGTAAGTAATCATGAACTTATGGGGGCACTTATAAACATTCTCAGCAAACAAGTCGTGATCAAATGTCTTATGCATCTCACGATTTTTTCCATAAAGAAAATCCTTAATGTCATAAGGAGGATCAAGGAATACAAATACATCTTCTCCAGGAGCATTCATAACTTCTGAATAATCAATATTAGTAATTTTCCAATTCTTCATCAGTTTAGAATATTCTTTTAATTTTTCAATACCAACAAAAGAAAAATTAGAACGAGATGCTGTAGGTGAAAATGTACTATTCTCAGTAAGACCAGAAAAACTACACTTATTCAAAATGAAAAAACTTACTGCTCTTTCAATTCCCTCTTGAGTGTTAATATCAACTTTAGTTTGATTAAAGAGTTCTTTGTGTGCAGAATCTTTCTCATCTTGAGTTCCAAAGTCAGATACCTTTTCTTTAATCCCTTTCAATCGTTCAGAAAGTTCTTCTCCATTATCACGAAGTTGTACCCAAAAATTATAGAGGGGAACATACAAATCATTAATCCAAATAGGAACATCTGGATATGCTTGAGTAGTATAAAAGGCAACAGACCCACCACCAATAAAAGGTTCACGATATTCTTTGAAATTATCGGGATACCAAGGTGCAAGTGTTTTAGTTGCCTTAGATTTACCACCAGGATAACGAAGACATGTTTTAAGTGGAAAAGTTCTTACTTTCATTTCACGCATTTCACAAAAATATCAACAGATTTGGTTGCCTCTGCCATCTCACGATAACCAGTTCCAACATAAATTTGCCCACCAATCACAGCAACTGCCATGGCACCCCAAAAAATATAATACCAAGAAGATTTGATTTGATATTTCATTTGAATTCACATTCAACCATTATTTCAGTTAATGCTGCAAGAAGATTTACTTCCTGGTCAGCCACGAACGCACATTGGTATTGATACTTAGCAATAACAAGAACGGCAGCAGGGATAGATGCGGGAACAAGGCAATCGTAAGCGGCGTCATAAATCCTGCGAAGTAGACTGCTAGCATCGTTGTCCAAGTTGGAGACCACCCACTTTCGGACTTCAGAAAAGTTTTTATCCTTGAGATTTTTAATAAGTTCATTTACAGAGATGTCTGAGAAAGATGCAAGAATGCCCGAGTCGATTTTTCCTCCTGTAGAGTATCTCTGGCATTCATTGAGGACCCTACGAAAATCTGGGAAGTGTTTTGTAACAAGTTCTGCAACGACTTTTTCATCATATTCAATCTTCTCCGAATCCAAGATTGATTGAAGTCGTTGAAAGAAACTACCTGCAAGTTGAACTCTTTGCTTCCCTTTAATGGTAAAGTCAATAACGGCACATCGGGAGTGAAGAGGTTCAATAATCTTGTTCTTGTAGTTGCAAGTGAAGATGAATCGGCAGTTGTTATAAAATGCCTCAATATTCGCCCGTAGTAGGAGTTGTACGTCGTTCCCCGTGTTGTCAGCTTCATCAATGATGATGACTTTGTGTTTAGAAGATCCCGTAAGTGAGACGGTCGAAGCAAAGTTTTTTGCTTGGTTTCGTACAGTATCCAAGAAACGTCCTTCGTCGGATCCGTTGATGACATAATAATCTGCCCCCAATTCATTACATAATGCCTTTGCAATGGTCGTTTTACCAATTCCAGGAGGTCCAGCAAGAAGAAGATTTGGAATTTCCCCCTTCTCAACAAACTCCTTAAATGTTTTTTTAGTATCATCAGGAAGAATACAATCATCAATTACTTGAGGACGGTATTTCTCCACAAAAAGAAATTCACTCGTCATAATTTAGTTATACCCAGTCAGGTTTTCGTTGCGGCATACGAAGATAATTAGATGCAACCCAAGGTTTGGATGCGATATACATCTTGTAAGCAGTAAAAGTGTCAATGCTTGTGTCAAATTTAAATTCATCTGGCATCGCACGGGCAAATGGTGTTACTTCAGTAATCTTTCCCTTTGGAAAAAGATAGTAAGCATCTACAAGTGTTTTGTAGCAGGAATGAGTTTTATTGTACCTCAAACTATATTCATCAGACAAATTCAATCCCCATTTGATTAACCAATAGGCATTATGAATACTTTCCATTGCCCATTTGGTGCAGGGATGATTACGGAATGCTCCTTTCTCGGTCTTGTAGGGGGTTCCATCTGCCTTAGGAAGAGTCCCATACCCGTGCCCCCACTTGTCAGAGGCGACGATAGAGAGCATCTGACAGCACTCTAGGGGCATCTTGACGATGTGTTTATCGGGGAGACAAATAGCACTCTCGGCAGGAAATGGAGATGTGACGAAAATATTCATCCAAAAGTAGAATCAGGCTCCAGAGCAATATAATAGCACAAGTCATGATTCTTGGATTGGAATCGTGACAGAAGTTTTTGAGAAACAACTACTTCGTAAGTTCCAGGAAGAACTTTAATATTCTCAACCTTGAAGTTAAACACAAACTCAGAATCAGTTTCACCAACAACGATCGCAAAATCGTTAGAGGTGTCATTCTTTTTATCACGAACAACCAGTTTTACCACACCACCTTCACCAACTGCAGAGATATCGGGAAGTTGATACACTGCTGCTGCTTTCAGAAGTTTGTCCAGTTGTTCAGTGCTCAGTTCAAAACATACATCTTCACTTGGAAGAACAATATCTTTTTCAGGAGGTGTAATGATTACACTAGGATCTGCGAAGAAATACTTTGAACGCATTTTACCTTCACGAATGACAGCATATCCATCATTTTTAAAATCCAGTTCTGGACTTTGGTGGAGATTCAAACCATTCAAGAATTGGTTAAGATCGTAGATACCAAAGTCTTTTGGAAACTCTTCCGTAATAGTTGCTTCAGCAAGAATATTTTTCATCACAGAAATTGTGCGAAGTTTATTACCTTGCTTAAAAAGCATAGATTGATTAATAGAAGAAAAATTCTTCAGAACAGAGAGAGTTTTATCAGAGAGTTTCATAATCAATAATTGTAAGTGTTAGTGATGTTTTTGTGTAGACCAGCAAAGTGATAAAGAAGAATGCAATAATGAATGGCTTTCAGAATGTCCATCTTTGATTTACCATTCTTCTTACCAAAACGAGAAAGATACTTGATTGCGTTTGAACGAGTAAATGCTTCAGCATCACCAATACTCTCAATCAAATCAAGAGTTTGAGTTTTGGATTGTTCAGAAGTGTAATGAGAATGATAAGTGCTGGAGAGATATTGCTCTACTTCTTTCAGTGTTTTGTCTTCTTCATATTTCCAAAAACCGTTTTTGTTTGTATCTTCAGGCATTACAGTATTATAAGGATAAGGAAGATGACTTTTTGGATCAATTTTAATGTGATCATCGCCAAATTTACCATCAATATATTCATATGAACTGGAAAATTCACCATAAGATCCACCCTTCAATCCAGAGTTTACAAAAGAAATTGGATTGTCGGCAAGTGAACTTTCATAAGTGCTCTCAAAGTTTTCAGACATTGTGTTTCATAGTAAAGGACAAAAAGAGGAGGCACATTGACCTCCTAATATTCTATCAGGACTGGGGTTCCTGGTCAACAGGAAGTTGGAAGTCAGCATCAACCTTGTCATAAAGTTCAAGGAATGCTTGCTTTGTTTCATCGTCAAAACGGTTCACGCACACTTGGATTGCCTTTGCCTTATCTTGGAAAATGCTATAGGCACGAATGATATGAACTAGACGACGGGTGCTGATGATTTCTTCAATACCACCATCGTAAAAAGTCTTACGGATGATGTCTGCCCAGTCCACCAAACGTTTGCAGAAGTCACGGTCTTCCACCTGCAAATCCAGAGCAACACCTTCAAGGATCTTTTGCTCAGTTGAAGGGGCAGGATAAGACTGCTCAAATGTCACAGGGAATCGTTCAAGGAAAGCTTCATTAAGCACGTTGGTGCCGATAAAACGACCATCATCAGAACCCTTACCTTTCGTGTTGGCAGTGGCAATCACATTGAACCCAGCAGAAGGTTTGATAAAACGTCCAATCTTTTTAAGGAAGACACCCTTACCTTCAAGGATGGACTGGAGACACAGGATTTTATTAGAAGCAAGGTCAATCTCATCCAGAAGCAACACGGCACCACGTTCAAGTGCTTCTACCACAGGACCATTATGCCAAACAGTTTCACCATTTACCAGTCGGAAACCACCAATCAGGTCATCCTCATCAGTTTCAATCGTGATATTCACACGAATCAATTCACGTTTCAGTTGAGCACAAGCTTGCTCCACAGAGAACGTTTTACCGTTACCCGAAAGACCCGTAATGAACGCAGGATAAAAAATACGGGACTGAATAATTTTTTTAATGTCACTAAAGTTACCAAACTTGACGAAGGTATCATCTTTATCAGGAATAAGGTTTTGTTCCACAGCAGGAAGAGCAGAGGGAGCTTGATAAGAACGTTCAATCTCATCAACTTTTTGTTGAGTCACCTCAAGATTCCATTTACCACGACCAACTTTAAATTGATCCAACTTTTTAGTAACAGTTTGATAGTTAGCATCGTTCAGAGCACACCAAGCACGAATATCAGCACCAGTTACAGCAGTGCCGTAAAGGTTTTGAAGAGAAGTGCGGATGTAGTCGGAGGAGAGTGCCATTCGTTTGTTTCGTTTCAACTTAGTCATTATAAACGAAAAAAGGGTCCGCTTGGGACCCCTGTGGTCAGTTTGCCAACTGGTTTTTGAGTTCTTCAAGGTACTCATCACTTGCTATATGACCAGTATAACCTGGATAATATTTTTTAACAAGTGCGGGAATACCCATAGCAGTTGTACTGCTATTACACTTAATCCATACTTCTTTAGTATCGTATTTTACTACGTGTTCAAATGGAAATTTAGTTTTCATTGCTCAACTGTAAATGTTTTATTCTTAACTTTAGTATCAAACTCACCAGTTCTACCTGGTTTCATACTTCCTATTTTAACATTCTTTCCTTTACCAGGCCAAGATGTTTTAGAAGTTCCCTTAAGAGTTGCCTCTCCACCTTTCTTGCGTTGAAGAAGAACAGAATCTTGATCGTACTTTTTACCTAGTTTCTCAATTGCTTTCTTGAACTTTCTCTTACCTTTTTTTCCTGGAGTAATTACGTGAGACTTTTCACCAACTTTCTTTTCTTGAGGAGTTCCTGGATTTTCAGTATATCTACCAGCAACCTTTGTGGGACCTGGAAGACCTGCACCTCTTACATCCTTTTCAAGTTGTTTTGAACGTGCTTTGTTTTCTGACTTTGACTTGTCACCACGTTGAGCTGACATAATTGCCATACCACCCTTCTTTGATTTACTCATTACACGAGTAAGAGAAGTTTCTTGAATAGAGTAACACTCCTGCACAAATTGCTGAAAAGTTTTCATATTACTAAACAGTTTTTAGGTATTTAGGCAACGAGAGAAATGAACTCACCAAGAACTTTCTTGTTGAGTTTTTTAGTCTTCAGAGACTTGACAAAAGCAGATTTGATTTGAGACTTGGTAGCATCCTCAGCAACTTCAAACTCAGAATCCTGAGAAAGCGCAGATGCTGACATTCCAAAGTATGCATCATATCCAGAATTGGTGATAGTAAAACTCTTCACCTTTTTCCAATCATTTTGAATTTTTTCATACTGCTTATCAGTATAAGAATGGTAAAGTTGAATGAAACGATTTGCATTACGACTTTCTAGAACACGAATACCAATGAAGTTTGTGGAAGAAAACTTATCCTTCAAGTTCCTGAGAAGAGTATCGGTAAATTCATGATATCCATAACCAAACTTATAGGTAGTTCCAAGTTTGCGGTCACGAAGGAATGCAGAACAAGGGTTAATATATCCAGTTCCAATAAAAGGTTCTTTCTCCCAAGCACGTTTAATTTCCCGATGATGAACAAGTTGATTTGCTTCACCATCAGTCAGAACGATACACTGAACTTTCTGGAGTTTGTTTTCTTTCTGGAATTTAGGAAGAATTTGATGAAGAGTAATCAGTGCTTCATTCAGAGGAGTTCCAGAAAGACCAAGACGATTAGAATATGTAAAAGGAGAACTGTAAGTCCTACCGAAGCAATAAGCAAGCCTCCAGATATTCAACATTTGATGCTCAAGAACACTACCAGAAACTTTACTAGTGAGAATGTTCATCATAGCAAAAGTTTCATCAACAACTAGAAGTCCCTCCTTCTTTTGATAGTGAGGGGTGCGGTCCGCGGCAAGATAGCAGTCATTTTCATAATCATACTCACCACGTCTCCATTCATTAGTGAAGGCATAAACTTCAAAAGGAATAGATACTTTCTTACAGAACCAAACTAGGTTGAAAAGTTGCTTACAAGTATCAAGCATCACTTCTGCCATAGAACCACTCCAGTCCAGCACAAATACCAGACCATGATTCTTACCGTCAGGAATCACAGAAACCTTCTTGAACAGATCTTCATTATATTTGTAGGTATGAAGACGATTTGTATCAAGAACACCCGTGCGAGAAGTGGATGCACGGGCATACTGATCTGCTGCCTTGCGGCACTCAAACTCTTTCACCAGATAATTGACTTCTTTCTGAGCAGAAGACTTAAATTTCTTAAAATCAACATCAGATTCTTTATAGAGATTTACTGGATTATAACCCTTCTCTTCTGCATGATTATTGTGAAGTTTCTGTTGATGAGCAAATGAATCATCAATATCTTTATGAACTTCAGAATTTTTACCAATCACAGTTTCAAGATTTACTTGCGGAACTTCAAGATAAACATTCTCATATTCATCGTTACCAACAAGATCACGAATCTTATCTTCCAAAGATTCTGCAGTACGAACTTCTGGTTCTTCTTTTTTCCCAGAAGATTTCACAGGAGTTTCATCACCTTTAGCAGTGCCACCATAGGATTCTGAGGACTCTTTTTCGGATGAGTTATCACTCTCACCCTCTTGCTCAGAAGAGGAGTTATTGGTCTCCACAAAATCACTAGCAGGAGACTGCGAATTTCCTTGAGTTTCGTGCGAATCAAAGTCTGCGACTTTTTGCTGCTGCTCCTTTTCCTTCTTACAATACTTGTAAAGTTCTTCAGCAGCAATCAGGGTATCAGCAAAACTTTCGCAAGCATCAATCAGGTTAAGGATTTCTTGTTCTTCTGGTTTAAAATCTAAGGTAACAAAGTTACCAACTTTAAAGTAAAGATTGGCACGGTCAGCAAGATTGAAAGAAGAAATATCTTCATCTTCAAGTTGGAAGAAGTCTTCTTCATTCAGTTCCTTATAACCGTTGAAGAAAGTCTTAGCAAGTCCAGCATACTTACGTTTCATCAGTTTCTCAATGCGAGCATCCTCAACCACATTCACAAACTGTTGAGGAACTTTCACGGTTTCCAACCAATCTTCATCAGGAGTGAAGAGAGCATGACCCACCTCATGACCCACCAGAAGGTCATACACAAGTCCACTTGCCTTTTCCCACAGAGGCAGAGTTAGAACACGAGTGTGAACGTTGAAGCAGGCAGTAGGAACTTTCTTGTGCTCCACCACAAGGTCTTCAGTGGCAAGCAGTTTGGCAAGTTGGGATTTGATTTCGTGAGAGACTGCCATCGGATTTATTTCGTATGAGACCATCATAAAACGAAAGGTCACCTTTTGGGTGACCCATGTGACGCTTTTTGAACTGAGCAAGTCGTGCTTTTGCTTGCCTCAGTGCTTGCGGTTTAAGTTTTCGTTTCTGTTCTTTCTTTGAGTGATGCTTCCAGTTTGGGACTTGCATTGTTCTTAAGTGGTTCAGACCACCATACGTGAAAATCCTTTAACTTTCTCAAACTTTATGACACTTTCAAATTTGTCCTCCAATCCTGTCTTGTGAGAGATGACAAAAATGTTTGCATCTTTAATCACATAACGAATAATCTTAAGGAACTCTTCTGTTCCAAATCCATCAAGTGAACTATCAAACACCTCATCCATAATCAATAGATTTGTATTGACTGAGTTCTTCATTCTTGCAACTTCTCTCCAAGTAAAGAGTAGTGCAAGGTCAATCCTCATTTTCTCTCCTTCACTAAAAGAAGCATAAGAGAAATCTTCATGAATAGGTGACTGGACGGTTTCGTTAAACTCCTCATCAAGTGTGAAGTTAATATAGAAATCCATCATCTGGAGATAACGGTTAACTTGCTGATTTATCAGGGGTAAATACTTCTTAATGATTTTGGATTTAACTCCACCGTCTTTAAGTAAACTATACGAAAAATCGTAGTAGTTGATTGTGTCTTTTTTAGAAGCGAGTTCGTCGTATGTAGTTTTTAAGTTGTTCTTGAAGGATTCTAGTTTCTCATGTTCAGAATTTCGGTTTTCAAGTTGATTGGCAATTGTTTGAATTTCAGATTCAAGATCTCTGATTTGTCTCTGACATCCAGCGATCTTAGTATTGTTTTGAGAAATGCCATGCGTGAGTTTTGTAATCTCCTTCGTAAGAGCAATGAATTGACGCTCTCGCTCTTCTTCCTCTTTAATTGCCTCCTCTAGTTCTTTATAACCAGATTGCAACTCCTTTGCTTTATTTTGAGCGTCGGTAATTCTATTTATTCTGAAGGTCTCCTCAATTGACTGAGTGCATGTTGGGCATACCGTATTCTCAGTAAAGAATTTATGCTCTTTCGTAATTGTTGATACTTTTTGAGAAATCTTACCCTTAAGATTACCAAGTTTGCGAAGTTTTTCTGTTGCCCCAGCTACATATTCCTGTTCCTGAGTATACTTAAAAATATCCTCTTCTAATACGGAGTTTTCATTCATATAAATTCCAACTTCTGCATCTAAATTGGCAATCTTTTCTTTGTTGGCATTTATATTGGCATTTCCACGACTTTCAAGTTCTTCAATAAACTCTTCTTGCATCTTAACCTTATCAAGGAGAGACTCTTTTTTGAGGTCAAAAACTTTAATATCTTCTTTTACAGAACGAATTTTCTCTTTAATAAGATTATTCATTGAAGAGAATATTTTAATATCAAGAAGATCTTCAATCACTTCCCTACGATGAGCAGCAGGAAGTTGCATAAAAGGAACAAAAGTGCTACTACCCAAAATCACAATCTGAGTAAAAGACTTATAGTTCATCTTAAGAACATTTTGTTCCAACCATTTTTGCTGATCAAGAGAAGCTGCAGATTGATCCAATGCAGCACCATTTCTCCAAATCTCAAAAACTGCTGGTTTGATTCCTCTAATTACTTTCCATTCAACATTGCCAATAGAAAATTCAACTTCAACTCTACAATCCTTTTCATTTACGGAATTGATAAGTTGAGGTTTATTAATTTTACGAAAAGGTTTCCCAAACAAAGAAAATGTAAGTGCATCAAGAACGGTGGATTTTCCCGCACCATTTGTCCCGATGATCAAATTAGTTTTATTCTTTGTAAGATCAAGTTCAGTTTCATGTTGTCCGGTGGAAAGAAAATTACGCCACCTAATTTTTTTAAATAAAATCATAATCAGATGTTTTTGGAGGAATTACAATATCATTGGGTGTAATAATTGTGTATTGATATCCATGAAGTTCACATGCCTTTATCATAATGTCTTCTTCTATCTCAATTACATGCATTTCTGGATATCCATCTTCTTCTAACATCATAGCATACCTTACTGCATCATCCTCTTCTTCAAACAAATATAGAATTTGTTCTCCTTCATCATCCGTTACAGAATATGCACCTTCAGTTTCTTTGCCATTGATTGTTAAAATGAACATGTCAGACTAATTCACAAGCCTCTTGATAGATTTCTTGAATCATTTTTTGAATGATAGATTTATCAAGATTGATTTCTGCCTCCTCAATATATCTATTCAAAATGGAAAGAGTATCTTCCGATTCAAATGCTTCAAAGTCTTCGGATTCCTGAATAACAAAGTTCTCAACAATTTTAAGTTCTGCTACATTAGATGCGTAAAGTTTATCAATAAACTTTTCAAACTTTTTAGTATCAGACTTTTTACGAACAATAACTCTTACAATTTTATTCTCATACTCACGAGTATCAAAAGTTTGATAGTCATTGTCTTCATAGTAAATGTTATAGAATAAACGATAAGGATTATCTACAGAAACTTTTTCAAGAGTTTCTGTATCAAAAATATGAAATCCTCTCTTATCGTTTACATCATTCCAGAACATCTCATAAGGATTTCCTAGATAGAAGACCGTTCCGTTATTAGATCTAGTGTGATAGTGTCCCGAGAAGACAAGTTTGAACTTCTCAAATAGTTTGCTTTCCAAACCGTGCTCCATGACGATTTGTTTATTAACTCTAAATCCTTGGAGTTCAAGGTGCCCCATCGCACACGGGCAAGTTGTCTTTTCAATAAGTTTGAGAGTTTTTGTTTCATTCTCCTGATTAATCCAAGGTATAAAAAGTGTGTTGAGATTGCCAAGTTTAACTTCAGTTGGTTCTGAATATACAGTTACATTGTCATACTCACGAAGCAACAAATCCACAGCATTAACTTCGTTCGTGTTCTTATAGTAAGCAGTATGGTTTCCAACAATAGTATGAACCGTTACTCCCATTTGCTGTAGACGGTCGTAATAGTTACTCTTTGCCCAAGAAAGGGCAGAGAAGTCAATGCCTTTACGACTATCAAAAGTATCACCCATATCAACAACTGCAGTAATACCTTCCTTCTCTAGGGTAGGAAAGAATACATCGTTGTAAAACTTCAGGAAATAATCATGAAAGAGTTTAGAGTTCTTTCGTGCTCCGAAGTGCTGGTCGGTGATAATAGCAACTTTCATTCAATAACGGAGTTTAGAGTAGACTGCATCCTTAATTGAATTATAGTCCGAAGAGTTGGATCCGTCAAGTCCATCATCACAAAAAACCTCAGAAAATCCAGTCTTTTCAAGAATTTTATTTTTGATTTCTAACTGACGTTTTTCTCTTTGAATACGACGAAGGAAAGCGTAGTGAATAATTTGAGTAAAGTAAGCAAAAGGATTTTGAGATTTTTGTGGATCGAAATTATGAATATATTGAACACAATTTTCAATTCCATCACAAATCATATCATCCTTAAACATGTAGTTGACAAAATTTGGTTTAAAGGATAAATGTGTTGCGATCTTCAGGAAACACTCTCCAAGATAATTTGTAATTCTTGGCTTTGGTTCTCCTCTGATTTTTGCAATCTCTACTTCTGATCTATATTGAATTAATGCTGCAAGAAACTCTTTGTTATTAACATAGTGATCGGACCTTTTTCTTCTGGTCATAACTGTAGTCGTAATCATTAATTTACCTAATTTAATATGTAGGTATTATAACATTTATAGTAAAGGTTGACAAGTAACAAAAATGGAACTAAAATACCTTTGTTGGGGTTAAAGATGATAACTTAGCTATTTTTATAGAGTTTCTCTAGAATCTTTTTTGCTTCATCAATGTCTGATATGTATCCCATTTTCTTAGATGGTTTTACATAGTTATTCTTGGTTGTTGATTTTCTTAGGTAGTTTTTATAAACAACAATCATTTCTTTATCATAAGTTTCTACCATGGTTAAAATATTATCCATGCTGATTATGAATGTATCTTCGGATGTTGTTTTTAACCAAGGTTCAACTTTGTATGCATATAATCCATGTTTTCCTTTAACTGGAGATATCATGATCGGGTTATATACAATCAATAAAGTTTTATCAAATTCTTCCGTAGGAGAAACTTTACAAAATATCTCTTCTCCTGTTTTTAATTTTATTGTTGCGTAAAATTCATCTTCCATCATTTTTCTATTTTAATTGAAACTATATCATAGTTGAAGTTTTCTTCATTATAAATTTTAATTCTTTCAATAAGGTGATTCAACGTATAATTTTTCTTTGATTTGTAAGTGCAGTCATCTGCAATATCATAAAGTGTTGCTTTTGTTTTATCTTTTCCTTTTCTAAGAACCCTTCCTATACTTTGAAGATTTCTAATTCTAGATTTGCTTGGTGAAGCAAAGATAACATTGTGAAGATTTTTAATGTTAATGCCAGTTGAGAAAGTTCCGTAAGAAGCAACAATTATTGCATTATTTTCTCTTTCGGTTATTTCTCTAACCAATTCTCTTTGTTCAGCATCAACACCACCATGGACAAAAAATACTTTTCTATTTTCAACTTTGTTATTATTTATTTCTTCAAAAAGGATTGCTCCATGAGCTTCAACCCTACTGAATAAAACTAAAGTATTTCCTTTAAGATCTAAAGCAAGATTTCTTATAAATTTATTTCTTTTTTCATGAGAAATTATGAATTGTATTTCATCTTCATAAGTTTCAAATTTTTGTGGTGAATGTTTTAATACAATACAACGAATATCTAATTGTGAAAGATGTCCCTGCTTCATTAACTCATCGGTTTTTGTAACCTTATATGATGGTCCAAATAGTCCTTCTAAGACCCATTTGTGAGTTTGAGTTCCATCTAGAGTTCCAGTAAAACCAAAACGATACTTTGCGTGATGAAGTTTAGTCATAATCTCAATTAAAGATTTGGACTTGAATAAATGTGCTTCATCACCTATAATGCAACCATAGTCCTCAAAGAAAGAACGTTCTAGTTTATATACTGATTGCCAGGTAGTAATTGTTACTGGGTATTCATTTGTTTTTTCTCTACCAGAATAGATACGGTGACAGTATGACTCAGCATCCCAACCATAATCGAGAAAGTCCTTGTACATTTGTTCTACAAGAGATGTTGTTGGAACAACTAAAAGAACTTTTTCTCCCTTATTCACATAGTATCTTACTAGTGAATAAATCATTAAAGATTTTCCACTAGCAGTTGGGCTTATTAATAATTTTCTATTGTGCTTTAGAGCACCATATACTCCTTCAATTTGATACTTTCTTGGAGTATGAGCACAAATGGAATGCATGTAATCCTTAACACCTTCATATGAGATCTGTTCATTTTCTTCATATGGAGTACCGTAAAACTTATTGTCTTCAAACTTATAGGTATATCCGTACTGCTTACAAAAATTGACAATTTTATCTAACAGACCAACGTAAATCTGCTTAGATCTCATGTCAAATAAATGAATTTCCCCATTCCAATTCCTTCCACGGTACTGGGGCATAAACTTTGCATTAGGAACCTCAAACTTGAAGTGATCTCTCAGTTCATATTCAATATGAGGTTCCGTTTTTATTTTAAGAAAAACTTCGTTGGATTTTGAAATAACAAGATTTGCTGTTGTATCAATCACACTAATCCATTCATCTATGGATATTTATTCATCCGAGACCAGCATTAAATCTCATAAATTCAATAGCATTTTTAATTTGATATGTTCTGTTCTGAACCATTTTTAAAATACTTTCAATATAAGTAAGCATTGTATCGTAGTAATCTATCTTCAAACAAACTGAAGAAAGTTTTTCATCTGCATCGAGATACTTTTGCATTGTATCTTTATCCCTAATCTTTTTGGGAAAGGGATTATCTATGTAAGTTTCTGGATCTGCTTTTCCAGAATAATATTCATATCTTTCGTGTCTAATATTTCTTTTTTGCTGTTCTGCTTTTTTTCTTAAAAGAAAAATGCTATTGTAAAGATCAAAATATTTTGCATGAAGAGCAGGAATATTCAAAGATTCTGTGTGTAAATTATCAGGATCAATTTTAGAATCTTTTTCCCACATTTCCTGAATCAATTCTAAATTCATACACGATTGCCAAACATATCCTCTATATCAAATATAGTATACTTGAAAGTTACCTCTGCTGTAAAGTAATTTACGTCTGTTTGTGTGGAATCAAATGTTAAGGTGCTCAAATTGACTGGGAACATATCATAAAATTTTACACTAAATTTTGGTATTTGATTACTATTTAAAATTTGCAAAGTGCCGTCAGAATAATAATGAATGTCACTATTTTTTACGTTGTCTGTGATGTACTCATTTTCGGTTTTTAAGTCATAAATTTCTTGAAGACTTTCTGGATATCCAAGACCCCTCATCCAATTATGAATTTCGGAGTAATTTTTCATATCCTCGTCAACTAGAAATCTTAAAGTTATATCATCATATTCCAACTTATCTCCAGGAACATCTAAGTTTTTCAAATATGTTGGTTGAATCGCAGTTCCCAATGAAATTGATGGCAAATTTGCTTCATTGCACAAAAAATCAACCTGTGGGTAGTTTGATAAAATAAATTTAAATCCGACAGGAGATAGAAAGTTTCTATTATCTAATTGCCTACGGAATGTTTTTCTCGTTGCCATTTTTTTAATTATTTAGATAAAAAAAGGGGCCCTTTCGGACCCCGAGAAGATATGTGAATTAAATCACATGAGGTTAGCAACAGATACTCTTCTGTAGTAACGGTTGCTGTTAACATCAAGACCAGGTGAGGTAAGGGTGCTAGTTCCTTGTGAGAATGGGTTAGCAACAATACCATAACGGGTCTTAAAGCCAATCTTAGGCTGGAAGCTGTTCTCACCAACAGCACGAACCATCTGGAGAGGAACGTATGGGCAATAGAACAGACCTGCGTCATAAGGTGAAGAACCCTTATAACCAACAACGTAGTACTGGTTACCTGGGGTTGCGTTAGCTGAAGTCAGGTTAGCAGCATATGGGTCAATGTATACACGGAACTTACCGAGTAGAGTACCAGCAAAGGTGTTGCCAGTGTCATCAACACTCAGGTTTGCGTTAAGTGCAGGGGTGTAATCGAGAACACCAGCCATTGTCAGTGCTGAAGCTACGTCAGCAGAGCAAAGGATGATGTTGCCCTTTCCACGACGAGTTCTCTGAGCAATTGCGTTCGCATCTCTTTCGATTTGGAACAGCAGACCCTTGAACTTCTCAACTGACCAACGACCGTTGGAGTCAACGTCTAGGTCAAAAATACCAGCAGTTGCGGTATTCTGAACAGCACCGGTTTCAGCAGTCTTGTAGATGGTACGGATGATTTCACGGTTGATCTCGGCAAGAATCTCTGTTGAGAGAATGTTTGCGAGTTCCGCTTCAGCATTCAGACCATGGATTGCCTTGAGGTCCTGTGCGAGTTCTAATGAGTACTCGGCTTTCAGTGCTCTGGACTTTGCGGTAACAGTGACTTTCTCGATTGAGAATGCCATCTGGTTGAATTCACTACCGCTGCCATCACCAAGAGCTTCTGCCTCATCGGTACGCATACCCTGACCTACGTTGTAAGCCAGTTGAGTTGCGGTTGTTGATGGGTTAAGAGCACCTGGGTTGGTTCCTGCTTGAGCAGTAGTACCCATACCAACAGTACCATCTGTCCATGCAGAGGTATTGTTGAAGTCGTCGTCTTGACCGGAGAATGCACTATCTACTTCGTTGTAGAAGGTTTCTGGACCACCTTGAGTTCTATACTTAGAACGCATTGCGAAGATCAGTCCAGTAGGACCACTCATTGGTTGAACACCTGCGAGGTCATATGCGACCAGGTTAGGCATTGAACGACGGATGAGTGAAATTAGAACAGGGTCAAAACCAGCAACGGTTTGACCACCTGCTGAGGTATAACCACCATTGCCAACAGAGTTGGTTGGAGCCTCAGTCAGGAATGAACCAGACTGCTCAAATGCAGACTGTTCACGGAGGAATTTTTCTTGGTTTTCTAGCAGGACTGCGGTTACAGCTCTTCTGTGCGAATCTTTGATTGGATCAAGACCCTCATAGTTGAGGAGAGGTGCCCACTTTTCCTGCAGATGCTCGGAATGGAACATTTGCGTTTACCTTTTACTAAAGTGCGTTTTTTGG
>Ga0129333_10001515_pt1 | contig 21083 bp, 19 predicted proteins | sample CPB6_08_DNA_FD_94474 | JGI IMG/M metagenome (GOLD analysis project Ga0129333, IMG submission 94474) | Freshwater to marine salinity gradient microbial communities from Chesapeake Bay, USA - CPBay_Sum_0.6_0.8_DNA | ecosystem: Environmental > Aquatic > Marine > Coastal | place: USA: Chesapeake... | reverse complement strand
GAATATAGCGTAAATGGGTGGTGGTCTTCTTCAATTAGTAGCTTATGGTGCTCAGGATGTTTATTTAACTGGTAATCCTCAAATTACCTTTTTTAAAGTAGTTTATCGTCGTCATACTAACTTTGCTATTGAAGCCATTCAACAAACTTTTAATGGAACTCCTACATTTGGCAATCGTGTAACATGCCAAATATCAAGAAACGGCGATTTAATACATCGTGTTTATTTATCTGTTATTGATTATACTTCAGGTAGTACAGCTGCCGAGACTGTATGCCCTTATTTTGGCCTACGTTTAATAAATTATGTTGAAATCGAAATAGGTGGACAAAAAATAGATAAACATTACTCTCACTGGATGTATGTATGGAATGAACTTTCATTACCTCAATCAAAAAAAGAAGCTTATCAAAAAATGGTTGGTGCTAACAAAACTCTTGGTAAATTAGATAAAGCAAATCTATATATACCTCTAGAATTTTGGTTTTGTAGAAACGTAGGTCTTGCGTTACCTTTAATTGCATTACAATATCACGAAGTTAAGATTAATATTTTATTTGAAGATAAAGTTAAATGCCAAGGTTCGGCGAATGCTATTTCTGAATTATCTTCTGTTAATTTATGGGTTGATTATATATTCTTAGATACTGATGAACGTAGAAGATTTGCTCAATTATCCCATGAATATTTAATAGAACAATTACAATTTACAGGGGCAGAAACTATAAATGCCGCTAGCATAAAACCTAAACTATCATTTAATCATCCTTGCAAAGAATTAGTATGGTTTTCAGCATCAGACCATAGTAATGCTAATCAACATAGTAAAAATAATAATTGGGTAAATTTTTCTACCAATGCTAATACTTATTCAACCGATGGTTCATTATATCCTTCAACAAATGCTGTTGTATCAACTAACCCTATAACATCTGCTAAACTTGTATTAAATGGAAATGATCGCTTTTCATTAAGACCTGGATCTTATTTCAATTTAATACAACCTTATCAACATCATGAAAATATACCTGCAAATCCAGGTATAAATGTTTATTCATTTGCTCTAAAACCAGAAGAACACCAACCAAGTGGCACTCTTAATATGTCTCGTATTGATACTGCGGTACTTAATATCGATGTTAATAATACTTATGCTACAAATGAATTTTCTAAAAATCTTCATGTATATGCTGTAAACTATAATGTATTACGCATATTATCGGGTATGGGTGGTTTAGCGTATTCCAATTAAATTTATATTAATTATCTTATACGTTGTTAAATTGCTATAATATTCCTTTTTTTTTTCTCCTCTAATAGTATAAAGAATATAGCGTAAATGGGTGGTGGTCTTCTTCAATTAGTAGCTTATGGTGCTCAGGATGTTTATTTAACAGGTAATCCTCAAATTACCTTTTTTAAAGTAGTTTATCGTCGTCATACTAACTTCGCTATTGAAGCTATTGAACAAACAGCAACAGGAAGTAATTCTCTAGGTTCACGCGCAACTTTCCAACTAACCCGTAATGGCGATTTAATACATCGTATTTACTTTTATGGAAAAATTAAAAATAAATCTACTACTACTACTGGCAATGCTGATAAAGTTGCTTTAGTTCCTAATTTTGGACAAAGATTATTAAAAACTATTGAACTTGAAATCGGAGGTCAACGTATAGATAAACATTATTCAGAATGGTTATATATATGGAATGAATTATCTCTTCCTATGGGAAAACGCGAAGGTTACTATAAAATGATTGGTGCTAATAAAGAAAATACATGCACACAATTAAATGCTTCTGAATCTTATGAATTATATGTACCCTTAGAATTCTGGTTTTGTCGCAATGTTGGTCTTGCTTTACCTTTAATTGCCTTACAATATCATGAAGTCAAAATAAACATAGAATATGAATCGGCTGCTAACTTATTTGATAAAGATGCTAAAAATACAACTTTCGGCAATACTTTAACAAATGACACTTATACAGTAAATAATATAGCCTTAGAAGATCCTAAATTATGGGTTGATTATATATTCTTAGATACTGATGAACGCAGAAGATTTGCGCAATTATCGCACGAATATTTAATTGAACAATTACAATTTACCGGAACTGATAATATAACTTCATCTAATAATGCGGATGGTATGAAGAGTATGCGCATGAATTTTAATCATCCTTGTAAAGAACTTGTATGGGCAATAAAAAATAATAATGCAGGTGTTTATTGGAATAACTTTTCTACTGCTACTCCTCTATCAGGTGTTACTACAACTTTAAATGATTATTATAATTCAACAAATCCAGTTATGCAAGCTAAAATTATGCTTAACGGCAATGATCGTTTTGCTCAACGTAAAGGCGAATATTTCTCATTAGTTCAACCTTATCAACATCACGAAAATACTCCTGATGATTTCCACAAAGGAATTAACGTATACTCATTTGCTCTAAAACCCGAAGAGCATCAACCAAGTGGCACTCTAAATATGTCTCGTATAGATACTGCCGTTTTATCATTATCATCATCTATAAGCGGTACTATCCACATATACGCCGTAAACTATAATGTATTACGTATATTATCTGGTATGGGAGGTCTTGCATATTCTAATTAAATTAGTTTTTATTATTCATGAAATCCATAATATAATATTATTATTTTTTAATTTATAATTATTATCAATAGATAATATTATATTATATAAAATTTTTGATATTTGTAGTGATGTCTTATGAATATCAGTATTTAACCAATTTTTTTTGTTTTTTTCATTAAAATAATATGAAATAATATCTTCTAAATACTTTAAACAATGTTTATTCATTAATTTATTATATATATGCGCATTATTTCTAAATAATAAATATGAACACTCTTTGTCTGTAAGAGTTTTGAAGTTTTTTGTACTTTTCTTAAGCCTATTTATTGTTTTCTTATAATCATTATTAAACTCGTACAAAATTTTTTTATTTAAACAATAATTTAACATATCACAATTATACTTATTTTTCTTTTCATTGACTATATTTTTCAAATTTGTATTATTTTTTATAAAGATATTAGATGACTTATTAATCTCACTCAACTTTTTGAGTTCACAATAGCATCCCAAATATTTAACAATACTTGCAAAGTAATCCTTATCACTAAAATCAGTTATATTCATTTTGATGAATAAAATAATAAATAAAATATAATATAATCAATTTTTAAACTTATATAAAAAAATTAGTACAAATTCAAATATATATAAACTATATATACTAGATTAATCATCGCAAATAGTAACTTCTTTAATATATGGTTCTAATATCTCATTTACAATAAATTCAGGTTTAAAATCGTCATAATTCATGAAAATCTTAAGAAGTTGTTCGGAAAATCCAGATACTATTGCGGTTCCTTCTGTATCACAATTTACAGGAAACACTTCTTTACTATTTGAGTTAAGATTCCAGAATATAAATTTAGGAGCGTCGTAATTATATTTAATATATTTTTTTACGATAGTTTTATATATAGTATCTAATGAATTATTATCTTCAATATTAATTCTAGGATTATTACAAGCATTATTAAATTGCATATCGGTAAATACAAACAATTTGTTTGGCATACTTTCTTTTGGAACATTAAACATATTTGCAAAATTAATAATTAATTCATTACATTTTACAAAATTTGTACTAAAACCATAATTACTTTTTAGAAGAGATTTTATACATTCATGAAGCGTAGGAATATTGTCACCATTATTTTCAATTAAATTTACTATTTCAGGTTCTTCGCTAAATGTAATTAACTTATTCTTAAATTGTCCTGTACAACATACAGATGTAATAATTCCTAATGCAATTGCTACTTGTGCAGGAATACTTCCATTTTCTGCATTAAACATAGAACCAGATAGATCAACTATTGAAATAGTATTATTAAAATTTCCAGATTTTTTAACATTTTCAATAATAGTTCTCCATTGCATCTCCGTTGTTTCACATACAGGCACATTTTCAAATGTACCCATAAATAATTTCATATTTGAAATATAATTTCCAACTAATTCGTGAGGAAGAATTCCAGTAACATTAATCTTTTTCTTATTATTTTTAACATCTTCTAGATATTGTTTATATCTGACTTCATCGTGTTTAATAAATGTTTTCATTAAAATTTTTGAAGCAATCGCAGGTACTTTCTCATAATCAATATCGCTCCATTTTTGTTCACATAATTTTTTTTCAACTATATTAATTTGTGTTCTCAAAGGTACTAAATAGTCTTTTCTATATTTTTCCATTCTATTAGTATCTTTGCTTCCATAAATAATAGTAGCTATTTTCTTCGCATATTGTTTTTTCTTATCGTACTTATCATTTTCACTAGATGCCCATTTTGCACATAGAGATACAGGAATATTATTATTTAAGTTTTCTTTATCTTTCATCAATCTTGTTGCAAACAATCCTAGTTCATACTTATGTTCAGAACTTTTTAATTTATACCCAATATAATTAAGGTCCTTCCAACATCCATATTTTTCAATATACTTTTCAATATTATTGAAATAAGTATTAATTTTGTTTTTTCTTAACCATAACATAGCATCATTAGATACTCTTTTTTCTTTTTTACCCTTATCTCTATCGCGACCATTAAAAATAATTGCTATAGTTTTCTTAGGGTCTTCTTTCCAACACTTTTCTAAATATTCATAACTTGTTTTAGTATCCAAGTCTCTCATAAATAACATAAAATAATCTACAATAACATTATTTGTACTTTTTAAAGCAACACCATTATTATTTGTCATTGAAATATTATTATGCATATCTTGCATAATTATTTTATATTATTATAATAATAAACATTTATATCAATTTTTATTTATTATATTTGAAAAAATAAGTATAATTAAATTATTTAAATTAAGCAGCTACTGCCTGCGCTTGTTTGCTCGCTGAAGGAGGAAAATGATGAGATATTAGTTTTTGCAGAATAAAATAATTAATATCTTCTTTATCTCCAACATTTAGAATTTTTTTTAGTTTCTCGTCAGGAAGAATAAAACGTTTGTTTTCTGGTTTATTAAGATTATGTTCTTTTACATATGTATTAATGAAACGCGTAATATCTGTTCTAGATTTCTCGGTACCATGAGGTACGCCGATGAAATCGCACAATTCATTTGAAATTTTATTAGGTTTAGCAAATCCAGAAGGAGAATTCTTAGCATTTTGACGTTTCTTTTGTGCTTTTTCAATTATTTTTTGTTGTTTATCATATTCCTTACTTAGAACTTTGAGCAGACCTTGAACCTCTTTAAAACTTACAAATAAAGTATTTACTTTTTCAATAATAGTATTTACTAGATTTTCTTTAACAGGTGTACCATCTGGATTAACTTGTTGAACAATTTCAGGTTCGACATTTTCAGGAGTGCTAACTACAGCTTGTTTTACTACTTTTGTATCTTTTACAACAGGTACTTTATCTTCTACAACTTTTGCAACTGCTCCTTTTTTAGGAGATTGTTTTAGGTCAACTGGAGGTGCTGGTTGTACTACCTGAGTTGCTGGTGATGATGCTGGTGATGATGCTGGTTGAGTTGGTTTTTTTGTTTGCGCCATTATATATTCAGTTTATGAATACATATATTATTATATGTTTATATCATTTTATAACATCATAATTATATTTTATTTATAATAGTTAAACAATGAAAATAAAACGCATCGGTACTTATATAACTGGATTTAAATATTATAAAAATGATATAGAAATTACTGATACTATTTTGTTAGAAAAAATAAAAAAGATGAAAATACCTCCAGCATATGATAATGTTACAATATTAAATAATAAAAAAATATTAGCATATGGTTATGATAGTAAAAATAGAAAACAAATAATATATAATCCAATTTATGTAAATTTACAAAATTCTAAAAAATATAATAAAATAGAAGATTTTAATAAGTATTTCTTAAAAATTAAAAAATGTATTTCCAAAGATATAAAATCTGCAAATGAGAAAACTAAAATTATTGCTATGATTATAACACTAATATTATCTTGTGGATTTAGAATTGGTAATAAAAAATATGAAAAGGAAAATAATTCACATGGTCTTACTACATTAAAATTATCTCATATAAATTGTGACAATAAAAATTGCAATGTTACTTTTGATTTCATAGGTAAAAAAGGAGTACGTAATAAATCTGTATGTAAAAATAAATATATTTTTGAATATTTATCAAAAAAATTAATGGAAAATAATAATAACGAATTAACTGATAAATATGTATTTACATATAATAATGTTTGTATAAATTCAACAGATGTTAATAATTATTTAGAAGATAAATTAGGTGTTAAGATTACAACAAAAGATTTACGCACATGGAATGCTAATAATTTATTTACTAAATTTTTTAACAAGTCAATAAAATCAAAAATTTGTAAAAATCCAATAAAAAAAGCATTAGAATTAACTGCTATAGAATTGCATAATACACCTATAGTTTGTAAAAATAGTTATATTGATCCAAAAATAATTGAATGTGCTAAAAATGAAATTAATATTAAAAATTGACTTTTTTTATTATATAATAATAAGATATATAATTATTAATAATAAGTATGGATATTGATATTGTTAACACTAATCTCGAAGAAATGCTAGTTTGTAGAGGAGACGATGTTTCTATATTTAAAGAACATTTATTATCGATGAACAAAGAAGATTTTGAAACTGATAGAAATGTTATAGATATCCAAACATCTAATACATCAATAATTTATGCTCTTACCAAAAAATTAAGAAAAATGTTAATTGATGAATTAAAAGAAAAAATAAAAGATACAAATAATATTAATGAATTTACTAATAAATATGGCGGAAAGAATAATATTATATTGATATTCAATAATGAATCAATATCGACTGCAGTAAAATCATTATTAAATAAATATGATAAAATTTTTCAAAAAAATGGAGGTCAACTTCAATATTTTACATTGCAACAATTAATGTTTAATCCTACTAAACACGAATATGTTCCTAAACATACTAAACTTACAGAAGAAGAGGCAAAAGATTTTATGAAAGAGTATATGACACGAACTAAAATGCACATGCATGTAATTTTACAATGCGATCCTATTGCTAAATGGATAGGTCTAAAGCACGGAGATATAGTTAAAATAAATAGATATAATGAAAATAGCGGTGAATCTTTTTCTTATAGGTCTTGTATTTAAAAAAATATAATATATTTAAAATAATAGAGTATTAAATAATAAATGACTAGTATTGATACATCAACAATACCTATTTATTCAGATTTATATAAAGCATTTGGAACTTTACGTACAATTATAAAAGAAAATGCTAATATTAATTATCAATATGATAATAATATTATTAAGGATTTAACAAATTCTCATAAAATATATAATAAATCATTGGAATATTTATTACCAACTTTTGATGGTACTATAGATAGTAATAAAAATTATAGTGAAACAGATAATTTGACAATTCCTGCTGCAAATACTTCTACATTACTTGTTGGCAACACTTTATTTGATAATAATATTTTTAAAAATAATTTGAGAAATTGTTTTAAATTAATTATAGAACAAAGTAAATATGATAGTACTTTAAAAAAAGTATTAAATGATAAACTTACTTCATTAACTAAAAAACAACATTTATTATATTATGGTAAAATAAATTCTGATAAATTAACATTTGATCCCGATATTGTATTAAATATACAATACACTATATTTTTATTAGATATTTATATAAATATAATAGATGCTTTTTTACTAATAGATTTTAAAGCAGATCATGAAAAAAAAGAAGCATTTTGGAATGAGCCTAAAATAAAAGTAGAATCAGATAAATATGATACAGATTATCCTGATCTAAAAACCGATTTAGGTATTAATTTTAGTGATTTAGATACTATGTATAATAATGAAAAAAAAATAAAAGACTATGAAGATATACATATAGTAAATAAACCTTTATTATCTAATGATGTTTCGATTTATAGAAGTAATGGTATTTTTATTATTAAAGATGCAAAAAATTCAAATAAATATAAATATGCAGAATCAGGTATTTATTTATACATTGGAAATAATTACGATGAACAAACTATTAGTGGTACTATTTATAAATATTTTGACACTATTCATCAAAAACCTGTTGAAACCGATTTAACAACTAATCACGCGGCATCTAAAGCAAATACAACTTATGTATTTAGTGATAATAAAGGGTTATTGCAGAATGGTATTTATGAAACAGCTGCTAAATATACTTATGGATATGAAGAATTTTCTTTTAAAAATAATACAAAAACTCAAAGTAGTCCTTATTCTGATAGTAAAAAACCTTATCAAAAATTAATTAGAATATTTTTATATATGTTGAGAAACATTCATTATAAACGTTTGGAAACTACATTACAAAATTTAAAAAACTTTTTTGAAAATATAAAAAAATTACTATTAACTTCTATTTATTCTATTAATATATATCATAATTTAGCATATTCTTTAGATAATCTTTTATTATTAAATTATCCAAATTATAATACATCAACTGATACATCTACAGATTTAGATAAGTTTATAAAATATATTTCAGATGGTGCAACAAATAAGGGTATTATTTCTACAGATGCAAGTAAAATACAAATTGCAAGTGTTGTTGATAATAATTATAAAGCATTTTTTTTAAATATCGAAAAATCATCTTCTTCAAATTTTAAAAATATACTTGATAAATATATAACCAATGCTTATGTTAATATTGATAAATCATCTACACCATTTGCTAATAAAGGTAAGTATAGCTATGTTGCTAATAGTGATCTTCTAATTTATGATAATTTTGATTATGACCCAGTAAATAAAAGAATAAAAGTTTTTGGAACTTTTCAATCAACTAAAAATGCTAGAAGTAAATTAGTTGAGAATACAACAGAAACAAAAAAAAATTATTCAATATTAATACCAAATTATAATATTTTATTAGGTATTAAAGATATAGATATTGCTGATACTACTAAACCCGAAATTATATTAGACGATAACGATAATATTGATGTATTAAAAAACTCTGGTGTTCCATATTCTAATAATTTTAGACATGCTGACACACCAATATATTTATATGAAAATTCAATATATGAATTAGAAAATAAAAATAATAAATTAGCAGATAGTATTACAGCAATTGATAAAAATATTAATTCAAATAAAACAAAAATTTTAAATAATGCTTCTTTATATGAAGCTAGCAAATCTAAAAATACAATATTATATTATGAATATATTATGTATATTATAATAGTTGCGTTTATATTTGCAATATTATTCATTATTAATATTGCAAAATTAGATATTCCATTAATGAAAATGATTTCTTTAATATGTTTTGGTACAACAATATTAATATTAGTAATTTATTATATTATTAATATATTATATATTAAAGAAAGTTATATTGAAACATTTACAACAAATTCAAATGTATACAGCACAACTATATGTAATAATAATTGTATTAATCCTACAGCAATACAAACCAATACTCAAACACTAGAAAATGCAACAGATATTACAACTAAAAAAAATAACCATGTTAATAATAAACTAATTGAAAAAGCAAGAGATATAATAAATTCAATTATGTTAAGATATTATTATACAGATTCACAAACATTATTTAATAAAGAAATTGATTTAAATAGTTTAATATCAAATAAATATAATACTAAAAATTATGTTAACTATTTTCTTGAAAATAAAACAGGTGACGCGCATTTAAATACAGATATGTTAAAATATGAAAATGCAAATTATGATATATATATATTTTCAACTATATTATTAGCAATAATAATAGTAGGTTCTTATACTATTAATCTATTTACAAATAATAAATATTTGGGTATATTCTTTTTAATATCTATTATTTTAATAATTTGTCTATTTACATATTTTATTATAAATAGTAACAAAATAGTTAGAACAATATCATCTAACTATTATTGGGGTAGAGAATTTGAAAAAACATATGAAAATTTTGAAGATTATGAAGAAGATGATAATACATCCGAACAATCTTCAATACAACCAGCACAACCAGGAATGCAACAAACTCCTCCTGTAATGCAACCAGCGATGCAACTAGCGATGCAACCAGCGATGCAAGTGGGAATGCAACCAGCATTGCAAGGAGGAATGCAACCAGCATTGCAAGGAGGAATGCAACCAGCATTGCAACCAGCATTGCAACCAGCGATGCAATCAGCGATGCAATCCGGAATGCAACCAGCGATGCAATCAGGAATACAACCTGGAATGCAACCAGCATTGCAAGGAGGAATGCAACCAGCGATGCAATCAGGAATACAACCTGGAATGCAATCAGCGATGCAATCCGGAATGCAACCAGCGATGCAACCAGCGATGCAATCAGGAATACAACCTGGAATGCAACAAGGAGGAATGCTACAAGGAATGCAAAATACAATACAATCAGCAATGCAACCAGCAATGCAACCAGCGATGCAATCAGGAATGCAACTAGAAATGCAACTAGGAATGCTACCGGGAATGCAACAAGGATTGCAACCAGGAATGCAACCTGCAATGCAACCGGGAATGCAACAAGCGATGCAACCGGGAATGCAACAAGCAATGCAACCAGTTATATAATTATATAATATATATATTACATAATTAATTTATAAAATACTTATAGACTTATAAGATATTTTAATTTTATTTTTTTTATAAATAAAAATACTTATGAATAATTCCATATATTATTAAAATGACAATATCAAAAGATAATAAAATAGAGACAGAAGAGACGGAAGAGACGGAAGAGACGGAAGAGACGGAAGAGACAGAAGATATGGAAGAGACGGAAGAGACAGAAGATATGGAAGAGACGGAAGAGACGGAAGAGACGGAAGAGACAGAAGAGACGGAAGATAACGAAATACTTAATTATAGCAATGAAATAAAAAATAATATTAACACTGATGAAAATATTGAATATCAAAATCATGTTATTAATAATAATATTAATACATTATATAATAATAACAATTTTAATAAATTTCAAGATGAAGAGGATGATAATAAAATAAATAATATGATATATTTAATACTAAATCATAGTAATAATGCTAAAAATAATAATTATAATAACAATCCGCGAAAAAGTAATTTAAATCTAAGAAAACACCCTATAAATAAAAAAATCTATAAATTTTATAATAGATATACTATTATTGAAAAAAAATTTTTTGATATTTTGCCAGAAAATGATAAAATTATATTGGTAGACAATGAGGAAAAGGTTGATAATAGTACACTTATTACAGAAGTTCCTATTCGCTTTAAGATACTTAATTCCGATATTAATATTCGTACAAAAAAAAGCATAATAACCAAGATTGAAAATTTTAATAAAATGAATAGTAATTCGTCAGAATATTATAAACTAAGTTCTTGGTTATTAGCATTAAACAACATACCTTTTAATAAATTTTATGAAATACCAATTAAAATTACAGATGGAAATGAACAAATTTGTAGATTCTTAAATAATATTAGATTACAAATGGATGAAACAGTTTTTGGACATAAAGATGCAAAAGAGCAAATTATAAGAGTTTTAGCACAACTTATATCATTTCCTAAAGCATCAGGATATATTATTGGTATACAAGGAAGTGCTGGTGTTGGAAAAACTAAACTTATAAAAGAAGGAATTTGCAATGCTTTAAATTATCCCAATGTTTTCATATCTCTTAGTGGAACAGATGATTCCTCTTTTCTTAAAGGTCATTCTTACACTTACGAAGGTTCTTCATATGGAAAAATATGCGAATCATTAATGAAAACAGGAATAATGAATCCTTTAATATTATTTGATGAATTAGATAAAGTTTCTAATACATATAAAGGTCAAGAAATTATAAATACTCTAATACATATCACAGACCCTGTGCAAAATGACAAATTTAATGATAGATATTTTGAAGAAATTGATATTGATATTTCGCGTTCAATGATTATATTTACATATAATGATGATACTTTGATAAATCCAATTTTAAAAGATAGAATGATAGTAATAAATGTTAATGGGTATAATATGGAGGAAAAAGTAATATTGGCTAGAGATTATATAATACCTGAAATATTAAAACAATATAATTTAAATAAGGGTGATATTATATTTGCTAATGAATTAATTAAATATATTATAAATGATATTGAAAAAGAAGAAGGTGTACGCAATTTAAAAAGAGCTATAAATAATATAGTTTCTTGGATAAATATGATGATATATGTTCCTATAGATTCTATTAAAATAACATTACCATTTAATGTTACTAATATTTTCTATGATACATATTGTAAAAAAAAACCTAATATATCTTCCTGTAAATATAACACGATATATCTATAAATTAAATAATTATATTTATTAGAACATATATAATGTCTTCTTTAGATGTTAAATTAAAAGGAAACAATTTTTTATTTTTTGGATGTTGGAATAATATTAATTGTGATAATGATAAATTTATATATAGAGATATAGTATTATATTCTATTAAAAAATTAGAATCAAAAGATACAGATACATTATTTATAGCGGGTGATAACTGGTATAATTTTTTAATTAAAAATAACGAAGACTTAAAAAATATAATTGTAAATGAAGATAATAATATAACAGATGATGAGTTGTATCACTATTTAACTCCTATATTAATCTCTGGATATTATCTATTATATGATATGAAAAAAAATGTATATCTTTGTGCAGGAAATCACGATGAAGCCAAAGATAGTCAAGATGAAAAAAAATTTATATTTCCTAAAAAAGATAATTGCATGATTAAAACGCAAAAATATTATATAAATGATATAAAAAAAAATAGTAATGCTTCTGATGGTAGTTTAGATTATATTAAAGATGCTCCGTCAAATATTGGAAATAAATATCTGGAAAATCCTATATTTAAATTTATATCAGAAGTATCAACTAAAAATGATACAGAAAAATTAAATTTAAATAATATAGACAATTTACTTGCAACAATAAATGATGATAAAAAAGATAATGAAATAATATTATTTAGCGATAAGAATAATATTGAAATTAGAGAATTTGAAAACTATATTATGATTATAATTAATACCAATTACTTAGATAGTAATTATATTCTAAAAATTTCTAATATAATAAATAATTTTAAAGGTATTAATAAAAAAATTTTTGTAATGGGTCATTTTCCTTTATTTTTTATTAAAAAAAAAGACAATAATATATTACAGCAAAATAATGAATTAACACCGGAATTAATTGATGAACTATATAAAATATTAGTAATGAATAATTGTATTTATTTATGCGCAGATACTCATAATTTTAATATTATGAGAATATGTAAAAAAATAGATGACGTGTCTTATTATTTAATTCAAATAATGGCAGGAACAGGAGGAGCAGATCCGGATTTAATTACAGAAATAGTTCCAAAATTAAATTTAATTAATAAGCAAACTTCATCTAAAGGTCCTTCTAAAGGTTCTAAAGATTCTTCTTCTGAAGAAAATAATATATTATTAAAACAAAAAATAAATGATTATGAAATAGAGTATAATACAATAAATTCATATGGATATTGTAGATTTATAGTTGAAAAAGAAAAAATATGTTTAATATATTATAAAATTATAAATGCTGAAAATAATATTAAATGGATGACAATGTCTGATATATCTGAAGTTATTTTAGATAGTATAACAGCATATAAATACAATATAGTAGATAATGATGTATGTTTTTATAAAAAATTGAGCGATATAGTATATGATGTAGAATTAAATGATACTACTGATGATAAAAGTTTGTTTAAAAGTAATACTAGTATAATTAAAGATATAGTTGAAAGTTCATTAAAATATAAGGATATATATTGTAATCCTGATTATATGAATATGAATCATGTTATTAAAAATAATGAAGTCGATAAAGATAAAATAAAGATATGTTATAATAAAGCATATAAAATAAAAAAAAATAAAATAAATAAGGCAAAGTAAAATGTAATTAGTAAAATAATTAATTATATCATATTAGTATAAATATGGTATATAATTATATTTTACCAGCTTCTATAATAATTATTTCTATATTATTTATATTAATTGCTATTTATTATATAATATATTATTCATTTAATAATTCAACTAATGTTCATTATATGTCTATTCAAGAAACATCTAAATTTTTAAAAGACGATGATGACCAATATGTAAAAAATTTTTCTAAATTAGATTTATACGCTAGAAATGTTAATACTATTAATGATTATATAGAAAATATTCAATCTAAATCATCATATTTTACAGAAGATGAAATACAAAAATTAAATAATAGTACTTTAATTGCTGATAAATTATTACTTAAAATAAATTTAAATGAGGTTCATTATTTCAAATATATTAATTTTAAAGATATAGCAAATATCAAATGGATTTTTTCTAAAACAAATGTAAAAGATGATGAGAAAGAAATAAACTATGAAAATGGTTATCCGCATACTAGAAAAAACATTATATTTTTATCAAATAATGTTCTCGAAAATGATGAAGACGAATTAATTAAAATATTAATTCATGAAAAAATACACATATATCAAAGAAATAATGAAGAATTATTTAAAAGTATTATTATGAAAATGGGATATATTGAATTAACAGATGATATGATTAATAGTAATGCCGAATTATTAAATAAAATTAAATATAAAAGGTCTAATCCTGATATAAATAAAAAACTTTATAAAAAAATATCAACAAATAATATTTCTATATGTACTTATACAAGTAACACGCCTTCGGGAATAAGTGATGTTATAGGAGATTATTATAACGAACATCCATATGAAGAAATTGCATATGAATTATCAGAACATATTTATAAAAATTATAAAATTGAAAAATATAAGAACATATAAAAATAATATTTATAATAAGTATATAAATGGATGAAGTATATAAGCAAGCACCCGATGGAATGACCTACGAAGAAGTCGAAACTATTTTTAATAAAAATGACAAAAATATATTAAATACTTTAATTGAATTATGGGAAGTTAAAGAAAAAAATGTAAAAAATATATCAGAAATACAATGTAAATGGGATAATATAAGAGAATTATGTGACGAGTGTGACAATGAAATACAAAAAAATTTAGATAATGCGCGAAAAAAGTTATAAGTAATTAATTAAGCAAATTTTTAATATGATTTATTTCTATATTATACTTATCTGTCGGAGTTTCTAATATAATAATTGGAATTTTTTTTGTGTTTAAATTTAATATAAAATTATTCATATTATCTACAGATATCTTTCCATCTAATAGAACAGAATGTCTGTCTTTTAACTCTCCTTTATTAACTAAACTATTATTTAGATGAATAATATTAACATCACTACTATTTTTTTTAAATAGAATATTATACGCATCTATTAATTCATATCCTAATGCCCAAGTATGTGCAGTATCAAAGCATATTCCTAAATATTTTTGCTGTTCTTTAGAAAAATTGTTATAAAAATCTACAAAATCATTTAAATCTGTTAATAATTCTGTTCCCTGTCCTGCAGGTGTTTCAATTATTAATTTAGTTTTCATATTTTTATTATTCATTTCTTTAATTATATATTCAATGGCATTTTTCATATTTTGCAAACCTTTTTCTTTTGATAATCCTACGTATTTACCTACATGTAATATAATACCTTCTGCATTCATCATATCTGCAATAATTAATTGATTTATTAATAATTTAATCCAATAACAATCTTCTAATAACATAGTTCTTTTGCATTCAATAGGATCTTTGGCAATATTTATTGTATATGGAGCATGAATTACTAATTTAAATTTTTCATCCTTCAGATATTTTTTTATAAATGGTGCTATATTAATATAACTTTCCATATTTGTTATAGTATTGCTTCGAGGATTAGAAACGAATATTTGTAATGCATTTCCACCATTATTTTTAATATTATTCATAGTTTCAATAAGTCCTTTTTCATCCCTTTTTATATGAGCACCTACGTATACAATTTTTGTCATACTTATTTACTTATTATAAATTAATATATATTTAATATATATATCATTTTTTATAAAAATGAATATAAAAAAGTAATAGTAAAATAGTAGTAGAATAATAATATTATATAGTTATTATATATATTATATAGTTTTAATATTCATCTGATAAATATTCACTATCATCATCTGTAATTAAATCAAAGTCATAATAATCATCGCTATAATAACTAGTCGAATGATTATCTTCTTCAAACATATCTTCTAGTAGATATAATTCATCAATTTCATCAGTACTAATATTTTTATTTTTATTTAGATTATTATAATATTCATATTTTTTATTAATATTTTTATAATGATTATTAATATCACAATTTTCTTCTTCAATTTTTTCTTTAAGCACATAATCTAAATAATCTCTATTTGCAGTAGTAAAGAAACTCTTAGGGGGATTTAATTTTTTATTAAAATTATCAATAACATAATTTAAATATTCAGTTTCTAAAGTTTTTCTATCATAATTCTTATTATCTCCGTACATATCAATGTAGTTATTAATAATAGAGTGCATTCTTTTAATTTTAATATTATCAATGCTAAGTTTAGATACCATAAGATGTTTTGTATAGGAATCATATAATTCTTTAATATAATAGATATTGTCTTTTGTATCTAATATATTATTATCATTATTTAAAGTATTTGCAAACTCTACAAAAGAATAATAATTCATAATTATTTGTATATTTAATTATATAATTAAAATATAATAATTATTCTATCAATTTTTATTATTATATTATTTTTATCATCTGTTTATGTAACATTATAAAATGTCATATATTTTTTAAAAAAATATAGAAAATGACAGGGTAGATGGAGGATATTTAGTCATTACTAAAGGACATCTGGATATCCTGGATATCTAGATTAACAACTACCAGAGTATATTGCGTATATTGTGTTGTAAATTTGTTAATAAAAACTTTTTCTAGATATATTAGAACTAATATAAAACAAATATGACGACTAATATTGTTACTGATACTAATGTAGATGCTAAAAGCAATAGTAACGATGATGATTTGATAATGTGTAATTATCTTGTAGAACAAATGAAACTAGAAAAAAATCACGATGCTCTTCGTAAATGTCATTTTGAATTTAACATAATAAGCAAAAAGTTTCCACCTCAAAAAAATGAATATAAGTTTATTTATGGTAAACTCGGTGAAAAAGCGTTAATTTCTATGTTTCAAAATATTGGAATTAATAGTTTAGATTTGGATATGCAACATAAAATAGGATCAGAATATAAAAATGATATTCAGATGAACAATACGAGGTTTTCAATAAAGGTTAAATTAAATGACAAAGGAGATGTTATAATGATTAATTGTAAGAGCAAAAAAAACCATAATTTAGATGATATTAACACTATCGTAGTTGTCATAAATAGCGGTTTAATTTATGTAATACCTAAAACATTTAATACGGATAATTATTTAAAAAGAGATGCTGGAAGTATCTCTTATAGAAGCAAACTTTTTACTCATATAAAAAAGAATAATCCAGAATATATTTATAAATTTCCAGATTTGCTTCAAGAAGAAATAGATAAGGTAAATGAAACAATTGAAGTTGATATATATAATCAAATATTTGATGAACATATCAAACAATAAGTTTCTAGTGTTAAATCTACAATATAACTTATTACATCAACATTAACAGAATTTCCAAATTGTTTATATGCTACATTATCATTATTATGAATAATGAAGTTTTCTGGGAAAGATTGTAATCTTGCACATTCTCTAGGTGTTATATATCTTTTTTCCTTTGCATATATAGGTGTTTGTACTATTGCAACTAATGTAGGAAAATAATTAGTTTTTTTAATTCTAATACCAGATTGTCTTAACTGAATAAAATAATTCCAAATACTATCATTAGTCTTTTTCTTACCTGCCTGCCATTCTAATTTTCCATTAATTTCTTTTTTTAATAATACTTCTTTATGTTTGTTATACCATTCATCCCATTCTTCTTTATATTTATTATAAAGACGCGAGTTTTTAGTAATATAATCTTTTTTCCATACAGGCAAATTATTAAATTCTTCTTCTGAATATTTTCTATAAAATTCATTACATAATATTGTAGGACTTAATGTTTCGTTTGTGTCAAATTTTTGTATCATTTCATCCCATATATTTAAAATATTTTCAACTTCCTTTGATATTTTATATTTAGATGTAAGTGTTTTATCAGTTTCTATGATTTTTTCAATATTAATAGGTATATTTGGTAGTGTAAATTTAATAACCTTATCTTTATCATAAATTGATTCATTTATGCATACAAATATAACTCTTTCTCTCTGTTGAGGAATACCTAAGTTGTGTGGCGATAATTCAAAAATAGTATCTTCTTTATTAACATAATATCCTGTTTCATTTATTCTTTTAATAATATGATTAAAGGTTTTGCCATTATCTATTTTTTTGATATGTTTAACATTTTCTAAAAACATAAACATTGGTTTTTTCTCATCTGCAATTCTTAATATATCCTCAAATAATGTTCCTCTTGGATCATTTAGATTTCCCTTTTTCCCCGCATTTGAATATGATTGACAAGGAAATCCTGCACATAATATATCAAAATCGGGTAGTTTCTTTTCATCAACTTTTTTTATATCTTTTTCTGGAGTGATACCATAATTTTCTTTATAAACATCTCTGCATTTTTCATCAATATCACATGCCATTACGCATTTATAATTATGTCTGATTAATGCTTGATGAAATCCACCAATGCCGCAAAATAAGTCTATAAACTTAAGTTCTTTACTTTGCATATTAATAATTTATATAATAAATAACTTATATAATAATCAATTTTTGTTTTTATCTAGTGTAATATTTTTGCTAATATTCTATTAATTTGTTCATTTACTTTATCTATATCTACATTTTGTGAATGTTTGTATTCTATATAAAATGTTTTTATATCATTATCGTATCTCATTATTATTGATATGCGATTTGATATTTTGTATTCTTTAATAGTATACTCGCATATATTATCAATATCATTAGTACAAGGAAAAGTGTAATTAGGTTGTTTATCTTGTTTTGAAGAAATTACTAAAATATTATTTATTATATCAATATTCTTTTTAATTTTAGTATATACATATTGATTATCATTAGTCAATTCATATGTATATACACGTTCTTTGTAAAAATATGATTTATAATTTTCAATACGATTTTTCTTATATACGCTATCAATTAATTTTTCTATATTATCACTAGTTTTAACATTTATTTCATGTTCATCTTTACTATTAATTATATATATTTCGATTAAATTAATATTATCAATATTATCATTTTTGTCATTAAATATATAATTATTAATATCTATGAGTTTTGAATTCATTATTAAAAATATTATTATTTATATATATATCATTTTTTAGTATTTATATATAAAAAATTGATAGAACTATATAATTATATTTTAAATAAATTATGAATATAGATTTTAAATTATATAATTTACATGATGAAATAGAAAAATATTCAAATAAAAATATAAATGTGTCTGAAGAGCAGACAAATCAGTATAATAAACATAAAATTCGTGATGATTTTTGTAATATATTGCAAAAAAATCTTTATATTTCAACTATTGAAGCAACTGATTTAGAAATTGGAGTTTTTAATTGTACTATCGACCATGCTATTTCAAATAAAATCCAATTATCATGGAAATGTCAATTATTTATAGATACATATATTAATATTGCGCGCAGTATTTATTCTAATCTTAAATCTAATAGTTATATTGGAAATTCTAATTTATTGAAAAGAATGATTGAATATAAAGAATTTAATCCGCATATGCTACCATATATGCAATGTCATAATATATTTCCTGAAAGATGGAAAAGTATAATTGATAAAAATAATTTACGTATTAAAGAAGCATATGAATTTAATATTGTTGCTATGTCAGATATGATAACATGTATGAGATGTAAAAGTAAAAAGGTAAGTTATTATGAATTACAGACAAGATCAGGTGATGAAGCATCTACGCTATTTATGGAATGTTTAATTTGTGGTAAAAAATGGAAACAATAAAAATTAGACATCAATATCTAATATATAATCAAAACTTTCTGTTAATATATAATAAGCGATGCCTATATATATTTTATTTTCATCATTATCAACTAATTCTAAAATATTATTATAATATCTTTTATTTAACACAAAATGTTGTATTGCATTTTGTATTCCATAATTATATATTAATTCTTCAATATCTTTTTTTTCATATATGGGAAGTAAGATATGTTCTAAAATATATTTATTTGTATTATTAATTAGAAATATTCTATCATCATATTTAATATTATTAATTTTACTATATATACATTTTGCAATTAAACAATTATTATTTTTCAATATAATTTTATATTTCTTTAGCATTTTATTAATATAATAATCATATTTTTATATATAAAAAATTACTATACTAGAATCCCATTTCTCGTCGTATTTCGTGCTTGTGTTTTTCTATTATTTGGGTTTAAGGGTGATACTGAGCCAAAATTAAGATTATCGGCGTTAACCCAGCGATAGTCGCTTATAGTTTTATATTGTGCTTGTTGTCGTGCTCTTTCTTCTTGTCGTGCTCTTTCTTCTTGTTGTGCTCTTTCTTCTTGTTGTGCTCTTTCTTCTTGTTGTGCTCTTTCTTCTTGTCGTGCTCTTTCTTCTTGTTGTGCTCTTTCTTCTTGTCGTGCTTGTGATTGTTCTTTTCGTGCTAGTTGTTCTTGAGCTATTTTACTTTTTATATTTT
>Ga0129333_10001514_pt1 | contig 21083 bp, 20 predicted proteins | sample CPB6_08_DNA_FD_94474 | JGI IMG/M metagenome (GOLD analysis project Ga0129333, IMG submission 94474) | Freshwater to marine salinity gradient microbial communities from Chesapeake Bay, USA - CPBay_Sum_0.6_0.8_DNA | ecosystem: Environmental > Aquatic > Marine > Coastal | place: USA: Chesapeake... | reverse complement strand
GCAAGCGGGTGGGCCTCGAACTCGGCAACAACGCGCCGGTGATCATCGAACCCTCCGGCGATTGGCGAGCGGCTGCGGCCAAGATCCGGACGGCCGGTTTCAGCCATGCCGGACAATCGTGCATCTCGACGCAGCGAATCTTCGTGCACGAGTCGATCGCCGACGACTTCGTCGCCGAGTTGGTGAATCAGGTGTCGTCGCTCGTGACCGGAGATCCGCTCGACGAAGCGACCGAGGTGTCGAGCCTCGTCTCGGCCAGCGAGCGGGAGCGGGTCGCGACGTGGATCGACGAGGCGGTCGCCGGTGGGGCGAAGGTGGCGACCGGTGGCTCGATCGACGGGAGCGGGGTCATGCGGCCGACCGTGCTCGTCGACGTCGAACCGTCGATGAAGGTGTGCGCGAAGGAAGTCTTCGGTCCGGTGGTGGCCGTGGCTCGGTACACCGAGGTCGACGAAGCGCTACGTCTCGCCAACGACTCCGACTTCGGTCTGCAGGCGGCCATCTTCACGGCCGACATCGGGACCGCTCTGCGGGCGGTGCGCACCCTCGACTTCGGGGGAGTGCTCGTGAACGAGGTGCCGACGTGGCGCGCCGACCAGCAGCCCTACGGTGGTGTTCGCGACTCGGGCAACACCCGCGAGGGTCCGGCCTACACGGTGCGCGAGATGACCGAGATCCGCATGGTGGTTCTCTCGGGCTGACGGAGCCTCGTTCGGGCGTCCGTTCGAGCCGGAATCCGACTCAGATCGAGCGGCCGGCGTCCTTCCAGTACTCGTCCTTCAACAGTCGCTTGTAGAGCTTGCCGGTGGGATGGCGCGGCAGTTCGGCGCGGAAGTCGATCGAACGAGGACACTTCACATCGGCCAACTGCGATCGACAGAAGGCGATGAGTTCCTTCTCGAGGGCCTTGGCTTCGTCGGCGTCGGCCGGCATCCGCGCCGGTTGCACGACCGCCTTCACTTCCTCACCGAAGTCTTCGTTCGGGACGCCGAACACCGCGACGTCGACGACCTTGGGATGGGTGACGAGAGCGTTCTCGGCCTCCTGCGGGTAGATGTTCACGCCGCCCGAGATGATCATGTAGGCCTTGCGGTCGGTGAGGTACAGGAAGCCGTCGCCGTCCACATAGCCCACGTCGCCGAGAGTGCTCCACCCCTTCGGGTGCCGGGAACTCTTGGTCTTCTCCGGGTCGTTGTGGTACTCGAAGGAGGCGCCACCCTCGAAGAAGATGGTGCCGCTCTCTCCGACCGGCACCTCTTCGCCGTCGTCACCGCAGATGTGCAGTTTGCAGTTGATCGGCATCCCGACCGTTCCCTCGTGGGCCAGCCACATCTCGCTGTTGCAGTACACGAAGCCGTTGCCCTCGGTGCCCGCGTAGTACTCGTGGATCACCGGACCGAACCACTCGATCATCTGCTTCTTGACCTGCTTCGGACACGGAGCCGCGGCGTGGATCACCGCCTTCAGGCTGGAGACGTCGTACTTGGCCCGCACCTCGGGTTCGAGTTTCAGCATGCGCACGAACATCGTCGGGACGACCTGGCTGTGCGTCACCCGGTTGCGTTGCACGGCGTCGAGGTACTGCTCGGCGTCGAAGTGCTCCATCACCACGGCCGTGCAGCCGATGCTCTGGGTGGCCATCGTGAAGCGCAGCGGAGCGGCGTGATACATGGGAGCCGGCGAGAGATAGACGCTCTCGGCATCGAAACCGAACAGCATCCCGAGCGTCGGGGCCACCGAGGTGGGCGTGGTCTCGAGGGGATTGTGTTCGAAGGCCTTGGTGACGCCCTTCGGTTGGCCGGTCGTGCCCGACGAGTAGAGCATGTCGGTGCCTGCGATCCGCCCCTCGAGAGGCGTGGTGGGCTGGGCGGCCACGGCCTGCTCGTAACTCTCGTGTCCGTCGATCGTTCCGTCGATCATGAGTCGCAACGAGATTCCGGGCGTGGACGGCACGATCTCGGCGGCCTGATCAGCCTTGTACTTCGAGGTGATGAACACCTTGGCGCCACAGTCGTTGAGGATGTATGAGAGCTCCTGACTGGTGAGGCGCGACGAAGTGGCGGTGTAGACGACTCCGGCGTAGTGACAGCCCCACAGCACCTCGAGGTAGCGGTCGTGGTTCTCCATGCAGATCCCGACGTGGTCGCCCGGTTGGAGCCCGGCCGCTCTCAACAGGTGCGACAAACGGTTGGCGGCGGCATCGAGTTGGGCGAAGGTCTGCGTGTATCCCGAGCCGGTCATCACGAGGGCCGGCTTGTCGGGGGTGGTGGCGACGTGTGCTCCCAGGTACATGCGTCGCAGGGTAGTGGGGTTACCTTCTCGGTGTGCAGTCGTCCCCGTCCGAGCGTCGAGCGCGTCGCGAGTTCGCCGGTCTGGTGGGTGCCGGGGGAGAGGTTCCTCTCGATGCGGCGGCATTCCTGATCTCGGCCGGGCTCGGGGGTCGCGAGATCGACGTTGCCGAGCAGGTGCGTCGACTGGACGAACTGGCGGCCGGTGTGGCGGAGCCGTCGGTGGAGGGGGTGGCCCGTCATCTCTTCGACGGAGACGATCCGTTCGTCGGTGACCGCGCCGATTTCCGCAACCCGGACAATTCACGCCTCGACCGGGTCATCGACCGGCGACGCGGGATTCCGATCTCGCTGTCGGTGCTGATGATCGAGGTCGCCCGACGTTCGGGCGTGCCGTTGGTGGGAGTCGGGATGCCGGGACATTTTCTGGTTGGCGTCCCGGGTGCGACCGGCAAGGTTCGCCGATTCGTCGACGTGTTCGACGGGGGTCGGATGCTGGACGTCGATGGTTGTCGCGACGTGATGCGCGCTCTCGCCGGCCCCGGAGTGGGTTTCGACGAGCGATGGTTGGCACCGACGCATCCGCTCGCCGTCGTCGAGCGCATGCTGAACAACCTGAAGGCGATCCACCTCGCCACCGGCGACATCGGTTCGCTACGCAAGGTGATGGCCATGCGCTCGGCGATCCCCGGACTGGGACGTGCCGAGTCCGACGAGTTCTCCCGGCTCATGGCACCCTTGAACTGACGGTGTCCCGAGGCTTCCCCGACGCACCGTGAACCAGAAGTCCGTGAACCAGAAGTCCGTGAACCGGTAGTCCGGCACACCAAGAGAAGGACCACGATTGCGATGATCGACCAAACCATCAAACGTTGCCTCGGGCAGATGATGCACGGTGTGCAGGTGGTGGGAGCCCGCGACGGCGATCTCGTCCGTGCCTACTGCAGTCACTGGGTGACCCAGGTGAGTTTCGAGGAACCGATCGTCATGGCCTCGGTGTCACCCCGCCACGACACCTTTCCGCTCATCGAGCGAACGGGGCGCTTCTCGGTGTCGGTGCTGGCCGGCGATCAGGTGGCCATCGGGCAGTACTTCTCGTATCCCGGTCGCAAGTTCCGGCACATCGCCACCGAGTACCTGGCCGAGTGGGGTGAGCATCGATTGCCGGTGGTGCCCGACGCCGTCGCCTGGTTGGAGGTGTCGGTCGAGGACCACAAGGACCTGGTCGACCACCGACTCTGGTTCGGGCGCGTGACCGCGGTTCATCCCGGACGTCTACGCGAACCACCGCTCACCTACTCGAGCCGCCTCGGTTGGCGGGTGGCCTCGGAGAGAGCCCGTGAGCCGGGACGTTCCGTGCGCGACGAGTTGCTGGAGCGTCTGGCGGCGGCGGGTCATGCGGTCGACGACTCCGACGACGGCGACGACGAACCGTGACGGCGCGGCTCGACGGTAACGACCGGTCGTGTCGGTCCGCTTCACCGTCCTTCGGGGGAGGTGGCTAGGTTCTCGTCCAGCCGACCGAGGAGGAGCCATGACCACCATCGCCGACGCGGGTGCCGCGACCGAAGTGAACGAGACCGAGATCGTGCGACTCGTCGACGAGTTGTTGAACGAACACCCGCCCTCGAGCACCGATGCACGCACGTTCCTCGGCGCGCAGTTCGACCGTGGTTTGGCTTGGGTTCACTTCGAGCCGGGCTGCGGCGGGCTGGGGGTGAACCCCAAGTTGCAACGCATCGTGAACGAGCGTCTCTCGAAGGCGGGTGCGCCCAATCCGGTCGCCGCCAACCCCATCGGACACGGGATGTGCGGACCGACGGTGGCGGCGTGGGGGAGCCCCGAGCAGAAGCACCGATACCTCAGGCCGCTCTTCACCGGCGAGGAGATCTGGTGCCAGTTGTTCTCCGAGCCCGGTTCGGGATCGGACTTCGCCGGCCTCTCGGCCAAGGGCGTTCCCGATGGCGAGGAGTGGATCGTCAACGGCCAGAAGGTCTGGACCACTCTCGCGCACTTGGCGCGATTCGGGCTCCTGATCGTGCGCACCGATCCCGATGCCGTGAAGCACGCCGGCCTCACCGCTTTCGTGGTCGACATGACGGCTCCCGGAGTCGAGGTGCGGCCGCTGTACCAGATCACCGGCGAGGCCGAGTTCAACGAGGTGTACTTCACTGAGGTGCGCGTGCCGGACGCCGAGATGCTCGGTCGGGTGGGTGACGGCTGGCGCGTCTCGCTCACGACGCTCATGAACGAGCGCGTGTCGATCGGCGGTGCCATTCCGCCCAAGGGTTCGGGTCCGATCCGCGACGCCATCAAGGTCTGGAAGTCGCTTCCCGAGGATCGCCGGCACGCGGCCGATCGCGACCGGTTGATGTCGCTCTGGATTCGCGCCGAGTTGTTGCGACTCACCAACATCAGGGCTTCGCAGATGCGCAAGATGGGAGACCCGGGTCCGGAGGGTTCGATCGCCAAGCTCGCGATGGCCGAACTCAACAAGGACGTCTATTCGTTCTCGGTCGACCTCATGGGCGCCGACGGGATGCTGTTCCCGACCGGGTACCAGATGGTCCGCCCCGAGCACGCGATGGGTCTGGAGAATCCTCAGAAGGCCTTCCTCCGGAGTCGGGCCAACTCGATCGAGGGCGGCACCAGTGAAGTGATGCGCAACATCCTCGGCGAGAGAGTTCTCGGCTTGCCCGGTGACGTCCGGGTCGATCGCGAAGTGCCCTGGAGCAAGGTGCCGCGCAACTAACGGCGGATCAGCCGACGAGCAGGATTCCGAGGAAGAGCGCACCCACCGAGGACAGCAGTCCGATCGCTCCACCGAGCGCGAGAGCGATCTTCGATCGCCCGAACGAGTGCACCGCGGCCGACGATCCGGCCAGCACCGCGAGCACCACGTGGAGCGCGAGCGTGGCCCGGTACTCGGTCGACAGATCGGAGATCGGCTCGTCGAGAATGCTCCAGATACCGGTGACGACGGCGAGGCCGAAGGCCGGCCAGGCCGCGCGGGCGAATCCCCGGGCCAGAGCCTTGCCATTGTCGGGGTGGATGGCCCGCAGACGGGGAACGAGCGCTCCGAGGACGATCTGGCCTCCCACCCAGATGGAGGCGGCCAGCACGTGAAGGAACAGTCGGAGCGAGTCGAGGTCGGGCGAGATCACGCGGGGAGACTAGGTCCGCGATCGAAGATTGGACGCACGCACCGAATCGCTCGGTGACTCGTTGTTCGGTGACTCGTCGTTCGGTGACCCGTCGTTCGGTGACTCGTCGTTCGGTGACTCGTCGTTCGGGTTTTTCAGTCGTTGAGCGAGGCGAGCACCGCACTGGCCGCGAGTGAGCGGTCGTCCATCGGCGCTCGTTGCGACAGTGAGCCGCCGGTCATCACGGTGACGGCCGCCTCGATGGCGCTCTGCAGCTCCCGGAGGTTGCGGGGCGGCGGGAAGTACTCGTCCTCGTCGGTGATGCGGAGTTCCTCGACGCCTCGCGACGGTGACAGGCGGGCAATGACGGCCGCCACCAACTCCTCGGGAGCCGAGGCGCCCGCGGTGACCCCGACGACCCCCGAGAGATCGGACGGAAGCTCGTCGGCGACGTTGATGCGGTGGACCCGGGGGCAACCGGCCTCCACGGCGAGACGCTCGAGGGCTCGGGTGTTCGAGGAGTTCGCCGATCCGATCACCACGATCGCGTCGCAACGAGGAGCCATCGACATGAGCGCGGACTGCCGATTCGTGGTGGCGAAGCAGAGATCGGAACGACCGGGCGTCCAGACGTCGGGGAACCGTTCGCGGACCCGCACGGCCACTCCCTCCCAGTCGCGGTGGCTGAGCGTGGTCTGGGCGAGCAGCGCCACCGGCTCGGCGAACTCGGGCAGGGCGTCCACCTCGTCGATCGACTCGACGCGGCTGATCGCATCGGGAGCCACGGCCATCGTTCCGACCGCTTCCTCGTGGCCCTCGTGTCCCACGTAGACGATGCGGTATCCCTTGCCGGCCCGCACCTTCACCTCGTGGTGCACCTTGGTGACGAGCGGACACACCGAATCGACCACCACCGAGCCGCGGGCCCGCGCCGCGGCAACGACCTCGGGCGCCGAGCCGTGGGCCGACAGCATGATCGGTCGACCGATGGGCACCTCGTCGACGTCGTCGACGAACACGACGCCGAGACGCTCGAAACGCTCGACCACCAGTTTGTTGTGCACGATCTCGTGGTAGCAGAACACCGGTGGATCCCAGGTGCGCACCATCCACGCCAACGCCTTGATGGCCATCTCGACTCCGGCGCAGAATCCTCGGGGCGAGGCGAGGAGAACCAGTTCCACCCGACGGGTCGACTCGTCGGTCGTGGTGTCATCCGACGTTGCGACCATCGATGGCGAGGATAATCGTGGTCGTCGACGGTTGCCGGAGGTCACCGGTGACCCGCGGTGTGCCATCGGTAGCCTTCCACGAGTGTCTGCTCCCGTGGTGACCCTCGTCGCCCCCGATTCGCCAGCCCAGCGGGCCGGAGTGCGGGTGGGGGATTCGGTGCGTTCTTTGAACGGTGTGGTGCCGCGCGACGTGATCGAGTGGCGACTTCTGGCCGATGAGCCCGAGGTGGAGATGCTGGTCGAGCGACAGGGGTTCGAGGTCGAGATCGCGGTGAGCAAAGCGGCCGGTCAGCCGCTCGGTGCCGAGGTCTCGAGCGCCGTGTTCGACCGGGTGCGCACGTGCGACAACCATTGCGCCTTCTGTTTCATCCATCAACTGCCGCCGGGCATGCGTCGCAGTCTGTATCTGAAGGACGATGACTACCGTTTGAGTTTCCTGTACGGGAACTTCACCACCCTGACCCGTTTCACCGAGGCCGATCTGGAACGGGTGATCGACGAGGGCCTCTCACCGCTCAACGTGAGCATCCACGCGACGGATCCGGACGTGCGTCGTGAAATGTTGCGGAACCGTCGGGGAGGTATGAGCCTCCGCTGGTTGCGTGAACTGCTCGACGCTGGCATCGCGGTGAACGGTCAGATCGTCGTGTGTCCCGGTGTGAACGACGGCTCGGTGCTCGACGACACGCTGCTCGGCATCCTCGACCGTTTCCCCGAGTTGCGCCACGTCGCCGTCGTCCCGCTCGGCACGAGTCGCTACAACTCCGAGTCCCACATGCGCCCGCACACCGCGGACGAGGCGGCGGCCGTGTTGGCCGTCGTTCGCGAGTGGCAGGAGATCTTTCTCGCGGTGCTGGGTCGCCGCATGGTGTTCGCCGCCGACGAGTATCACCTCGTGGCGAACGAACCCTTTCCGCCGTCGGAGCACTACGAGGGCTTCGAGATGCACGAGGACGGAATCGGCATGGTTCGCACCTTCGAGGACGAGTTCCACGGACGGGTCGACACCGTCACCGCACCCCGCAGCGGATTCTTCCAGTGGGTCGACGGCGCACCGGCTGAGGGATACCGCGCACCCCGCAATCCGGCCGCCGACACCGGTTTGCGCGGTTGTTCGACGAGTTCGACGGTCACTCTCCGCGCCCGTCGGGGCGCGCCGGTGGGAATTCTCACGGGTGTCTACGGTGAACGGATCCTCGCGCCGCTCGTGGCCGACCGCGCCGACGTGCGGATCGTGGTGGTGGACAACGAGTTCTTCGGTGGCAACACCGCGGTGGCTGGTCTCATGACCGGCGCCGACGTTTCGCGGGTGTTGGCCGCTCAACCGTCCGGCCAGCGCTACCTGTTGCCCGACGTGTGCCTCTCGGAAGGCCGTTTCCTGGACGGTTTGACGCTCGACGACCTCCCACGGCCGGTGGAGGTCGTCCCGACCGATGGTCGATCGTTGCGCGCGGCATTGGACGGGACGACGTGAGCGAACTTCCCGTCTGCGTGATCGTCGGTCGCCCCAACGTCGGCAAGAGCACGCTCTTCAACCGCATCGTCGGTGAGCAGGTTGCGATCGTGGAGGATCGTCCCGGTATCACGCGGGATCGCAAGGAGGTCGAAGCCGAGTGGCTCGGTCGCCGTTTCATGTTGGTCGACACCGGCGGTTGGTTGCCGGGTGGCGACGCGCTCGACATCAAGGTGAGTCGACAGGTCGAGGCCGCCGTCAAGAAGGCCGATCTCGTTCTCTTCGTCGTCGACGCCGCGGTCGGTGTCACCGACGGCGACGAGTCGGTGGCGGGTTGGTTGAGACGTCTCGACCGTCCGGTGCTTCTGGTCGCCAACAAGGCCGACAACGATCGCCGTGAGACCGACCGTTGGGAGTTCCTGTCGCTCGGTCTCGGTGATCCCCACCCGGTGAGCGCCCTGCACGGCCGCCGAGCCGGCGACCTACTCGACGAGGTGATCGATCGTTTGGGTCTCGTCGATCCGTCGCCCGAGGAGGATCCGTCGGACGGGAACGACCTCTTCTCCGACGGCGGCATCGAACGAGGCCCCGACGCGCCACCGCGAGTGGCTCTCATGGGTCGACCCAACGTCGGCAAGAGCACTCTGTTCAATCGACTGGTGGGGGAGGATCGTTCGGTCGTCCACGACATGCCGGGCACGACGCGCGACGCCATCGACACGCTCGTGCAAACCGAGGACGGTCCGGTGGTGTTCGTCGACACCGCGGGCATGCGCCGAAGGTCGCGCATCGACGATTCGGCCGAGTACTACTCGCTGGTCCGGTCGTTGCGAGCGGTCGACGACGCCGACATCGCCCTGCTGGTGATCGACGCGACCGAGGGAGTCACGGCCCAGGACCAGCGACTCGCCGAGCGCATCGACGCATCCGGTTGCCCCATTGTCATTTTGCTCAACAAGTGGGAGTTGGTGCCGACCGGCGACACCCGGGAGCGGGTGGAGTCCGAGGTGCGTCACAAGTTGGCCTTCGTCGGCGACGCACCCCTGCTCAAGATCTCGGCTCTCACCGGAAAGGGCGTGCACCGTCTCCGTCCGGTGCTGCAGGATGCGATCACCCAGTACCACCGGCGCGTCCCCACGCGGGATGTGAACCGCGTGCTGGCCGAGGCCCAGCAACGCCAGCCGGCCGGTGGAGGCGCCAAGGTGATGTACGCGGTTCAGGGGGCCACCGAACCGCCGACCTTCACGCTCTTCGTGAATCGTGAGTTGCCCGGTCACTACCTGCGTTACTTGGAGCGATCGATCCGCGAGGCCTTCGAGTTCGGTTCGACGCCGATCAAGTTGCGCGTCCGTCGTCGGAGCGAGTGACGTGCCCTTCTGCGAGGAGTGCGCCCGGTACTTCGCACCCAGCGCGATGACCGAGGATGGACGCTGCCCGTCGTGCGGGCGCACCCTCGAGGCGCGTCGGCACACCTCGGAGAACCTCGATCTGCGTTCGCTGGCGGCCGGTGGTGATGCCGATGCCCGGGCCCCGTGGCACTTCAAGCTGTTGGTGACTGCTCTCGTGTTGTACCTCGGCTGGCGGGTGGTCGATCTTTTCGTCTGACGTCCGCTCGGAGCTCTTCGCCCGCGGTCCGCTCGGACGGGGGCCAAGCACCTCGCCGGACCCGGAGGTAGGCTTCGGGCGCTTCCACGAGACGTGCAAGCGACATCACATAGTTCGTCGTCCGTCCTCCGACGCCGACGATCGTTTCGGGCTGTGGCGCAGCTTGGTAGCGCGCTTGACTGGGGGTCAAGAGGTCGCAGGTTCAAGTCCTGTCAGCCCGACCGCCGCCGACTCGGGTCGTACGACCCGAGTCGGCGCTTCGTTCGGCGGGCCGTGACCGAGCCCTGGTTCGCAGTCGGGTCATCATTCCGGGTCATCATCCCGGGCCGTTGTCGGGCGCCCTTCCGGCCACGATGATCCGACTCGCCCGGGCACCTGCGATTACCGTGGAGGGGTGACTTCCACGATGTCGGAATCGGCCTCCAAGTCTCTTCTCGCGTCGTTCGGTGTGCCCCTCGGACGCGAGGTCGAGGTCGGCGACCCGGAGTCGGCGGTGGCCGCGGCCGACCAGATCGGTTATCCGGTGGTGCTGAAACTGTGCGGCGACCGCATCGCCCACAAGACCGAACGCGGGTTGGTGCGCCTGCGACTCGGTGATCCCGAATCGGTGCGTTCGGCGGCGACCGAGTTGCTCGAGGCGGCCCGCCCCGACGACGGCGAGGTCTCGCTGCTCGTGGCCGAGATGGTGCGTGGCAATCGTGAGTTCATCGCCGGTGTGGTGCGCGACCGGCAATTCGGGCCGATGGTGATGCTCGGAGTGGGTGGCATCCTCGCCGAGGCTCTCGGGGATGTGGTGTTCCGCCCGGTGCCGCTCGACGATGTGACCGCGTCCGAGATGATCGATGATCTGTCGACGAGAAAGTTGTTGGACGAGTTCCGAGGCGACGCGGCCGTCGACCGGCGGGCGCTCGTCGACGTGCTCACCGGCCTCTCCCGTCTGGCCCTGGAGCGTCCGGACGTGGCGAGCGTCGACGTCAATCCGCTCATCGTCGATCGTTCCGGTCGGCCGGTGGCCGTCGATGCACTGGTCGAGATCGGAACCGTCGATGCCGAGTCGTCGAACGCCCGGCCGACGCCGACGAGCGAGCAGTTCGCGGCGCTGTTCGAGCCGCGAGGGGTGCTCGTCACCGGGGCCAGCACCCATCCCGGAAAGTTCGGCTTCGTGTCGTTGCACAACATCCTCGCCGCCGGTTACCGAGGCGGTGTTTTCGGCACCAATCTGCAGGGCGAGGAGGTGCTCGGCATCCGGACCGTCGCCGACATCGCGGCACTTCCCGACGACGCGATCGATCTGGTCTTCGTGTGCACTCCGGCCGCGGCCAACCCCGACCTTCTGCGTGCCTGTGCCGCCAAGGGGGTGCGGGCGGCGTTCCTGACCTCGGCCGGCTACGGCGAGGCGGGCGAGGAGGGGCGTCGCGCCGAGGACGAACTGGTGCGTCTCGCCGACGAGTTGGGAATCCTGCTCGCCGGACCCAACGGACAGGGAGTCGTCAGCACGCCCGCCTCGCTGTGCGCCCAGATCGTGGCGCCCTATCCGCCGGCTGGCCGCATCGGTGTCGCCAGCCAGAGTGGCAACTTCGTGTCGAGTTTCATGAACTACGCACGGGCCAGCGGGGTCGGAATCAGCCGCGCGGTGTCGGCCGGCAACGCGGCCGCCGTGTCGGTGGCCGATTACCTCGGTTACTACGCCGACGACCCGGCCACCGCGGTGGGTCTGGCGTACCTCGAGGGAATCTCCGACGGTCGCGCCTTGATGCGGCGACTCGCGTCGGCGGCGGCGCACAAGCCACTCGTGATCGTGAAGGGAGGGGCCACCGAGGGGGGAGCCAAAGCCGCCGCATCGCACACCGGAGCCCTGGCCGCCGACGACAAGGTCTTCGACGGTTGGTGTCGGGCGATCGGTGTCACGCGAGCCGCCACCGTCGAGGAGGCCTACGAGGCCGCGGCCACCTTCGCCACCCAGCCGCTGCCGGCCGGACCCAACACGGTGGTGCTCACCACCGCCGGAGGTTGGGGAGTCGTGACCTCCGATGCGATCACCCGTGACGGTGTTCTGTCGCTCATCGATCTTCCGTCCGATCTGCGGGATGCGATCGACACCAAGTTGCCGCCGCGTTGGAGTCGCAACAATCCGGTCGACTGCGCGGGTGGCGAGACGCGCGACACCATCCCGGAGGTGCTCGAGTTGATCGCCGCGCATCCCGAGGTGCACTCGGTGATCTATCTCGGCATCGGGATCCAGTCGAATCAGGCGCGCCTCATGCGCGAGGGTGGATTCCACCCCGACCACGGACTCGAGCGGATCGTCGCGTACCACGAGCGTCAGGACGAACGCTTCGCCGAGGCGGCCGCCCTGCTCTCGGAGCGGTTCGGGAAGCCGATCCTGGTGGCCACCGAGTTGGCCGTGGCCGACCCGGACAATCCCGGCCCCGCCACGGTCCGTCGCACGGGGCGTCTCTGCTACGCGTCGGGCAATCGGGCCGCCACGGCCCTGGCCCACCTCGTCCGGCGTTCGCAACACCAGGCCCGTCGGAGTCGCTGAAAGTGCCGAGCGTCGGTCGACGCCCCGATCGCCGGACGGTTCCGGCGTCGAACCCGATCGCCACACTGCTCTTCGTCGCGGCTTTCCCGGCGGTCGTGTTGTTCGGTGTCTGGCAGTTCGCCACGTCGCGCGGTGATTCCAGCCCGCCAGCGGCCGATGCCGTCGCCGAGTTTCCGGCCTCGACTCCCGCGACACCCCTGCTCTCTTTGCGTCGAACTCCGGCCGTTCTCGCTCGCGAGACCTCGGCCACCGCTTTCGAGGGGGCGTTGCGCCCACTCGGTGGCGCGGTGCTGCCGGGATCCTGCGCGGCGGTGTCGGTGGATGGGGTGCTCGCTCTCTCGGACGGCATCGACTCCCCGGTGATTCCGGCGAGCACGTTGAAAGTGATCGTGGCCGCGGTGGCGCTCGACGTCCTCGGTCCCGACCACGTCTTCACGACCGAGGTTCGGGCCGAGATCGTGAACGGGGCGGTCGGGTCGTTGTACCTGGTCGGTGGTGGCGACCCGTTGTTGGCCGCCGATTGGTATCCGAACGACTCGAGTCTCAACCGGTTCCCGCAGCAGCCGGCCACCTCGCTCGATTCGCTCGTGGGTTCGGTCCTCGCCGCCGGTGTCACGACGGTCGGCGGAAACGTGGTGGCCGACGCGACTCGTTACGACGCCGAGATCTACCCGCCCGGTTGGGCCATTCCTCTGCGCGCGGTGGAAGGGGGACCCATCTCGGCGTTGCTCGTGAACGATTCCACGGTGATCGGTGGACAGCGACGACCGACCGATCCGGCGCTGGCCGCCGGTGAGGAGTTCCGCCGCCTCCTCGGAGAACGGGGCGTGACGATCGTCGGTCAGGTGACCACCGGTCAGACCCCGGCCGGACTTCCGGTGGTCGCCACCATCCAGTCGGCTCCGCTGTCGGCCATCGTGGCCGAAATGCTCTCCAGCAGCGACAACAACACCGCCGAGATGTTGCTGAAAGAGATCGGATTCGCCGGTCGCCAGGCCGGTTCGCGCTCGGCCGGAATCTCCGTGATCGTCGAACGACTCGCGTCGTGGGGAGTCCCGACCGAGGGTCTCGTGATCACCGACGGCTCGGGGCTGTCCCGCGACAACGCCGTGAGTTGCGCGACGTTGCTGGCCGTGCTCGAACGCATCGAGCCCGGCGACGTTCTCGCGTCGGGTCTGGCGGTGGCCGGAACCACCGGGACGCTCGCCGATGAGTTCGTCGGTTCCCCGCTCGCCGGGCGACTGATCGGCAAGACCGGAACACTGAGCGATGTGAAGGCGCTGGCCGGTCTGGTGCCGGTCGAGGGTGGATCGACCATCCGATTCGTCGTGGTCTCGAACGTCGGTGGAGCCGACGAGACGGCGGCGTATCGCTCGCTCTGGTACGACCAGCTGGCACCGGCCCTCGAGTCGTATCCATCGGGTCCGACGGCCGACCTGTTGGTGCCGCGCGCGGCCGTGGCCACGGGTTGACGCCGTGACCGAACGCGACTGGTCCCCGATGTTTCCGCTCGGTCTGCCGCTGCTGCCGGGGAACCCGCTTCCGTTGCAGGTGTTCGAACCGCGGTACCGACGAATGCTCGACGACTGCCTCGGTCGGGAACGTCCGGGTTTCGGTGTGACGATGATCGAACGAGGAAGCGAGGTGGGTGGCGGTGACGTGCGCGCCACCGTCGGAACCTGGGCCCGGGTGGTTCGCGCCGATCCGCTGCCGGGCGACCGTTGGATGGTGCTCACGGTCGGCACCGGTCGGGTGCGGGTGGAGGAGTGGTTGTCGGACGATCCGTATCCGAGGGCTCGCCTCGTGCCGTGGCCCGACGACGACCGCTCACTCGACCCGCGGGAGTCGACCATGCTCGATTCGCGGGCCCCCTCGGGCGCGACCGGTATCGACGGTCTGGCCGAGCGAGTGCGCGAACTGTTGCGTCGAGCCGGTCGTGACCCCGACGAGTTGTCGGAATGGCAGCAGTTGCGCGACCGAGTCGACGCCTCGATGTCGCTGTACCAACTGGCGGCTCGCACACCCTGTGGGGCCGCCGATCGGCAGAGCCTGCTCGAGGCTCCGGGTTTGGTGGCCCGGATGGCGCGATTCCACGCGATCCTGGACGATCTGGAGGCCATCACCAGTTTTCTGGAACACGACTGAGCCGCCCGTGGCGGTGGTCGCCGACGCTGGTAGAAACATGGGGTGGCCGACGACAAACGAGATGCCGTCCGACGTCCGTCGAAGTCGTCCGGAGTCGGCGATGTGGTCGATCTGGTCAAGGAGTACGCGCGTCAGGAGACGCTCGGGCCGCTGAAGGGCGCCGGTCGATGGCTGGCACTGGGTGCGGTGGGAGCGGTGTTGCTCGGTCTCGGTCTGGTGTTCGTTCTGATCGGTGTGCTGCGACTTCTGCAGACCGAGGTCGCGGCATTCGACGGAGCCTGGTCCTGGGTTCCCTACGTGATCGTGGCCGCGGTCGGAGTGATCCTCGCGGTTCTCACCTTGTCGCGCGTTCGTCGGTCCACCCTCGGAAAGGAACCCCGCTGATGTCGAGCAAGCGTGTCACTCGAGCCGATCTCGAACAGGGTCTGCGCGGTCTCCAGGACGACCTGCAGGGTCGGGTCGAGGACCGCAAGGGAGGCATCGTCACCGCCGCCGTCGGAGTCGGTGTGGTGTTGGTCGTCGTGTTCTTCCTCCTCGGTCGACGCAGCGGCAAGAAGCGCTCGACTCTGGTCGAGATTCGTCGGCTCTGATCGGGGTTCCGTGTCGATCGTGTCGTACCTGAGTCGTCGCGGCCTGCGTGACGGAGTGCTGGGTGGTCGTCGTCCGTGGCTGGTGGTGGGAGCGGTGGTCTGGGCCGTCAAGTTCCTGCGACGAATCTCCGCCCGGCGACCCGAGGTGGTCGGGCGCGAGACATTGAAGTCGGGCGACCGCGTGATGGTGTCCTCGGTGGAACGGTCGAAGCGGTGAAGGTTCTGCTCCGTCAACCGACCCGGGAGATCGAGATCATCGGTCGACGTCGGGTGCACGCGCTCCTCGCCGAGTTGGGATTGTCGCGCGAGGCGCACCTCGTGATCCGCAACGGGACGCTCGTGCCGGGTGACGGCGAACTGTCGGCCGATGATGTCGTGGAGATCCGCCCGGTGATCTCGGGCGGTTGACCGGACGTGAAATGTCGCACCTGCCGTGAACCGGCCGTCATCGATCTGCCGCGCCACAACGCCAACTTCTGCGTCGAGCACTTCCAGCAGTTGTGCCGGCGCCAGGTCGAAAAGGCCGTGGCCGATCACTCGATGCTGGAAAAGGGCGACCGTGCGCTGGTGGCGGTCTCCGGGGGCAAGGATTCGCTCGCGGTGTGGGATCTCTTGCTCGAACTCGGTTATCGGGCCGACGGTCTGTACGTGGCCCTCGGAATCGGCGACTACAGCGATGCGTCGCGCGGTTACGCCGAGCGGTTCGCCGCCGATCGCGGTCTGAACTTGCGGGTGATCGACGTGCGCGCCGATCACGGTTTCGACGTGCCCACCGCGGCGCGGGCCACCGGACGTGTTCCTTGCTCGGCTTGCGGGCTCTCGAAGCGTCACCTCTTCGACAAGGCCGCCATCGAGGGCGGATACGACGTCGTCGTCACCGGTCACAATCTCGACGACGAGGCCGCGGTTCTGTTCGGGAACGCCCTGCGGTGGGACACCGAGTACCTGCGGCGCCAGTCGCCGGTGCTGCCGGCCGCCCACGGCTTCCCGCGCAAGGTGAAGCCGTTGATCCGCCTGAGTGAGCGCGAGACGGCGGCATGGTGCGTGGTCCGTGGAATCGACTACGTCGTCGACGAGTGCCCGATGGCCGTCGGCAACAAGCACCTCGGCTACAAGGAACTCCTCAACCGACTGGAGGAGGAGAGTCCGGGTTCGAAGGCCGCGTTCTACATGGGATTCCTCGAGCGCATGGCGCCTCTGCTCGCCGAGGCCGACGTCGAGTCGTCGACGCCGCCCAGTCGGTGTCCGACGTGCGACAGTCCCACCGGTTCGGAGGGCCCGTGCGCTTTCTGTCGACTCGTCGAGCGTTCGCGCGACCGCGAACCGGTGCCGGTCGAGTTCTTCACGAGGGGCAGGAAATGACGACTCCATTCGCCGAGGGCGACAAGGTTCTGTTGATCGACGGCAAGCAGCGCCGCTATCTCATCGATCTGGCGGTGGGTGCCGAGTTCCACAGCCATGCCGGTCTGGTTCCGCACACCGACATCATCGGACGCCCGGAAGGAACCCGGGTGGTCTCGACCCGCGGTGCTCGCTACATCGCCCTGCGTCCGACCCTCGAGGACTTCGTGGTCGAGATGCCACGCGGGGCGCAGGTGATATATCCGAAGGATCTGGCGCCGATCTGTCTCCTCGCCGACATCGCTCCCGGAGTGCGCGTCCTCGAGAGCGGAGTCGGCTCGGGTGCGCTGTCGATGACCATGCTGCGCTACGGGGCCCGCATCATCGGCTACGAGTTGCGCGACGACTTCGCCCGCCGGGCCACGGCGAACGTGCGCGAGTTCCTGGGTGCCGCCGCTCTCGAGAACTACGACGTCCGCGTGCGCGACTGCTACGAGGGGATCGAGGCCGAACTGCACCGTCGAATCGACCGGGTGGTCCTTGACCTCCCGGAGCCGTGGCAGGTCGTTCCCCACGCCGAGACCGCGCTGTGCCAGGGCGGGATTCTCGTGGCCTACACGCCGTCGATCACCCAGGCCGCTCAGACGCGCGCCGCACTGGCGTCGCATCGCTGGACCGGAACACGCACGCTGGAGGTTCTCCACCGTGGTTGGTACATCGAAGGAGCGGCGGTGCGTCCCGACCACCGCATGGTGGCCCACACGGGATTTCTCACCGTGGGTCGCTACATCGGAGAGTGACCGATCGGGTCGACCCGTCGAGGAAGTCCGGTGATCAGGGTTCGATGAAGATGCACTCGCCGGGGCACTCCTCGGCGGACTCGATCACGGCGTCGAGTTGACCATCGGGAATCTCGGCCAGACCGTCGGCACCCTGCGGGTTGCCCTTGGCGGTGGCGAAAATCTTGCTTCCCTCTTTCACGTAGGCCAGGCCGTCGTCGAGGAGAGTGAACACGTCGGGGGCGATCTCCTCGCAGAGTCCGTCGCCGGTGCAGAGATCCTGATCGATCCAGACCTTCATGTGGGGGTGTGCTCCTGGGTCGTGAGCCGGCGGGCGCCGGACGTGAACGGCGTCATGCTAGCGAACCGGAGGCGATCACGACCAGCGGAGCCGTCCGGGAGGCGTGTAGTTTGCCCACGGGAGGCGACGTGAGCCCGAACGATTCGGAACAGCACGATCCGGAGAGCCGAGATCCTGATCGACGCGACCCGGACTCGCCCACCCGCTCGGAACTCGAGGCCGAACTGGAGGTCCTGCGGCGGCGCATCGAGGAGGGACCTCGACGGTTGCGTCAGCTCGAGGAGCGTCTGCTCGAGACCAAGGGTCTTCTCGCTCAGGAGACCGCCAAGAACGAGCGTCTCAGTTTCACTCTTCGCGAGGCGCGCGAGCACATCGCGTCGTTGCGCGACGAGGTGGACAAACTGTCGAAGCCTCCGGCTGCCTACGGCGTGGTGGTGGGCCGCAACGACGACGGGACGGTCGACGTCCTGACGAGCGGGCGCAAGATGCGGGTGAACCTGCATCCCGAGATCGACGTCGACCTTCTCGACCGGGGCAGTGAGGTCGTGCTCAACGAGAGCCTGAACGTCGTGCTGGCGCGCGCACCGGAGGGCGCCGGCGAGGTGGTCACGCTGAAAGAGGTCCTGGAAGACGGCATCCGGGCCATCGTCGTCGGACGCACCGACGAGGAGATCGTGTGCGAGTTGGCCGACTCGCTGAGGGGCACCCGGCTGCGCAGTGGCGACTCGCTCCGGCGCGAACCGCGCTCGAATCTGCTCCTCGAAAAGTTGCCACGTCCGGAGGTCGACGACCTGCTGCTCGAGGAGGTGCCCGACATCGCGTACTACGACATCGGGGGTCTCGATTCGCAGATCGAGCAGATCGCCGACGCCGTCGAGTTGCCGTTCCTGCACCACGATCTCTTCGCCGAGCATCGCCTTCCGGCTCCCAAGGGAATCCTTCTCTACGGTCCGCCCGGGTGCGGCAAGACGCTCATCGCCAAGGCGGTGGCGAACAGCCTCGCGCGCAAGGTGGCGGCGTCGATGGGCGACGAGAAGGGGCGCAGTTACTTCATCAACATCAAGGGTCCCGAACTTCTCAACAAGTACGTGGGCGAGACCGAGCGGCAGATCCGGCTGGTGTTCCAGCGGGCCCGCGAGAAGAGCGAGGAGGGCTGGCCGGTCATCGTGTTCTTCGACGAGATGGACTCGATGTTCCGCACCCGAGGCAGTGGCATCTCGTCGGACATGGAGTCCACGATCGTTCCCCAGTTGTTGGCCGAGATCAACGGGGTCGAGGGACTCCGCAACGTCATCGTCATCGGAGCCACCAACCGGGAGGATCTCATCGACCCGGCCATCCTGCGGCCCGGACGTCTCGACGTGAAGATCAAGATCGAACGTCCCGACGCCGAGGCCGCGCGGCAGATCTTCGGCCGCTATCTCACCGCCGATCTTCCGTTGTCGACGTCCGAGACGACCGCCCACGGGGGAGCCGATGGCGCGGTGCGGGCGATGATCGACGCCACCGTGGACGAGATGTATCGCGACGACGACTCGAATCGTTTCCTCGAGGTGACCTACGCCAACGGAGACAAGGAGATTCTCTACTACCGCGACTTCGCCTCCGGGGCGATGATCGAGAACATCGTGCGCCGCGCCAAGAAACTGGCGATCAAACGCACCATCGCCGGAGGCTCCCGAGGAATCACGACCGGGGATCTGCTGGACTCGATCCGCCAGGAGTTCCGCGAGCACGAGGATCTTCCGAACACCACCAACCCCGACGACTGGGCGCGCATCTCGGGCAAGAAGGGCGAGCGGATCGTCTTCATCCGCACGCTCGTCAAGCAAGGCTCCGACGCCCGCGGTGGTCGGGCGATCGAGCGGGCCGCCACCGGTCAGTACCTGTAGGTCGACCGTGGCCATCCCGAAGATCTGCGGCATCGAGACCGAATACGGGATCCTCGTTCGCGGAGCCGACCCGAACCCGGTGGCCGCCTCGTCGTTGCTCATCGAGTCGTACGTGGCCGCCACATCCGGTCCCGTCGACTGGGACTTCGTCGACGAGAGCCCGGGTCGCGACGCCCGGGGCTTTTCGTTCGATGACGGCGGCCCCGAGGTCGAGACCCATCTGGTGAACGCCGTCCTCACCAACGGTGCCCGTTACTACGTCGACCATGCCCATCCGGAAATGTCGACCCCCGAGTGTCGAACCGCTCTCGAGGCTCTCGTTCACGACGTCGCGGCCGAGGAAATCGTCCGTCGCTCGATGGCGGCCGCGGCGCGCCGACTGCCCGACGGGGCCGAGCTCGTGGTCTACAAGAACAACAGCGACGGCAAGGGCAACAGTTACGGCTGCCACGAGAACTACCTCGTCGACCGAACGGTGCCCTTCGGACGACTGGTGTCCGACATCACGCCCCACTTCGTCACCAGGCAGGTGTTCTGCGGTGCCGGAAAGGTCGGAGCCGAGGCCCATGGCGGCGACGTCGACTTCCAGTTGAGTCAACGGGCCGATTTCTTCGAGGAAGAGGTCGGGCTCGAGACGACGTTGAAGCGTCCGATCGTGAACACCCGCGACGAGCCGCATTGCGATCCGTTGAAGTACCGACGACTGCACGTCATCGTCGGCGACGCGAACATGTCGCAAACCGCCACCTTCCTGAAGCTGGCGACCACGTCGATCGTGTTGGCGATGATCGAGGACGACTTCCAGATGGGTGACGTCGCGCTCGCTCACCCGGTGCCCGCCATCCGTCAGGTGAGCCACGACCCCTCCCTGGCGCAGACGGTGCTCCTGCGCGACGGTCGACGCCTCACTGCTCTCGAGATCCAGTGGACGTTGCTCGAGGCGGCCCAGAAGTACGCGGTCGAGCGCGGTCTGGAGTGTCTAGGTGACGGTGCCGATGGTGGCGTCGGCGACCGGGCCCTCGAGGTCTGGGCGAGGGTGTTGACCGAACTCGAGAGCGGCTCGGCGGCTTCGACCGTCGACTGGGTGGCCAAGTTGCGCCTCCTCGACGCCTACGCCGCGCGACACGGGCTGTCGTCCGGGGACGCCCGATTGAAGGCCATCGACCTCCAGTACCACGACCTGCGCCCCGGTCGGAGTCTCGCGGCGCGCGTGGGACTGACCGAGTTGGTCGAACGGGCAGACGTCGAGCGGGCCGTCACCGAACCACCGGCCACCACTCGGGCCTGGTTTCGGGGTACCTGCCTCAGCCGTTGGCCCGAGAGCGTCGTGGCCGCCAACTGGGACAGCGTGGTGTTCGACACCGGTCGCGATCCGCTCGTGCGCGTGCCCATGCCCGAACCCTTGCGCGGCACCCGCGAACTGGTCGGCCCGCTCTTCGAGCGGGCGACCACCCCGGCCGAACTGATCGCCCTTCTCTCGGGCGGCGAGACCCGCGTCTAGACGTCGCCCGTCCGAGTGTGGCGCCCGTCCGGCTGATCGACCGGACCTCGTCGGTCGGTGGCAAGATGGGGGGCCGGAAAGGACCGCCATGGCCGAGAGAATCCAGAAGTCGAAGAGCCCGCGCCCCGAGGAGACCTCGGTGGAGGCACCGGGAGCGTCCACCGAGCAGGGCGACAAGTTGAAAGCCGAGCTCGACGACCTGCTCGACGAGATCGACGACGTTCTCGAGACCAACGCGGAGGACTTCGTGAAGTCGTACGTGCAAAAGGGT
>Ga0129333_10001513_pt1 | contig 21090 bp, 17 predicted proteins | sample CPB6_08_DNA_FD_94474 | JGI IMG/M metagenome (GOLD analysis project Ga0129333, IMG submission 94474) | Freshwater to marine salinity gradient microbial communities from Chesapeake Bay, USA - CPBay_Sum_0.6_0.8_DNA | ecosystem: Environmental > Aquatic > Marine > Coastal | place: USA: Chesapeake... | reverse complement strand
TAACAAAAAATATGTTGATACAAGAGCAATTGTAATGGCAATCGCACTTTCTTAATTTGCACTATAAGGAGATAATCTTAAATGGCTAAAAGACAAATTAGAGATTATGTTTTTACTCCTGGAATTTCTGGGGTTGGAAATGTAAAAGTTCTGGATAAAATTCAGAAGAATAAAATTTTGATGATCACAAATGTGACTCATAATAAAATTCTTTATAATTTTGCTGACCCATCAAATCCAGTTATCGTAGAGTTTACACCTGGAGATAGTGCAGAGTTCCCATATGCGGATTCTATCTCAAACGGTGTAACAACTATACATTTTCAGTTTGATACTTCTGACCAGTCCCCCACAGATTCTATATCAATTTTTATTGAAGACGAGGAAGTAAGATTTAGACCATATAATTTTGGTACTGATGCTATAGAAAGAATGAGGGTTGCTACACCGCAATCCATGATTGATGCTGACTTCGAATATGGAATTCAGCCAACAAAATGGCAAACTATTGACCATTTAAGAGGTTATCCTAGCACCTATGAGATTCCAGGTTCCGACATTTCTGTATCTCAAGTTCAAACTGATGCAAGTCAAGGAACTGATGGGGTTGGTTCATCATTAATTACTGTACAAACAGTAGAACCACATGGGTTTTCTTCTGGACAACCATTTAGAATGTTTGGTTTATTAGAAACAGTTGCAGGTTCTTCTAGAGCAGAAGGTTCATTTATAGTACAATCTGTACTCAATCCAAACACATTTACATATTTTGCAAAAGGAAAAGTTGGAACAAGTGACCCAACAGAGAGTTTGTATGCACCATATACACAATTAAGAAGAGGTGGATTCTATACTGGAGCAGCAATAGGATCACCAACATATAGTTTAGTTTCAAATGGAGTAGTTGGTTCATTCACATCAAAATTCATAACTCGTTCTGGGTCAAATAGAATTGGTTTTACTGGAGTAAATAATGCAATTCTTGGTTCACCACTAACTGCTTCTGGTATTCCATCAGGAGCACAAGTTACAGGAATAACAACAACCTCTGCAGTAACAACCTTATTAGAAGATGTTGTTGCACCTTCAAACACACTAACAGTAACAAGTGTTACTGACATTCAAGTTGGTTCTGCTCTGAATGATGGTACAGGAAATTCAACGTTTGTAACAAATATTGATGGAAACCAAATAACACTTTCAACTCCTTACCTAGTAAATGCTGTTGGTGGTTCAAATAATGTTGGAATTTTATCAGCATCTCCAGAAAACTTTGGGGCTGGTGGTTCCGCAACTTTTGATGTTGATAGAACCCAAGGAAGATATTTGGTTAATTTAAATGCTCCAGGTGTAGCATACAAAAACAACCAGAGACTAATTATTCCAGGTTCAAGTTTGGGTGGAAACTCTGATAACGATTTAGTTGTACACATTAGAGGAGTTGATCCTGGAACTCTTGGAATTACCACATTTACAACATCAAAATTAGTTAATGTTATTGGTGGTGCTGTAATTTCACAATCACAAAAAGCTTTTGGTGTAGGTTCACTTTTATTAAACCCTACTGATGGAACAACTACAGATGCAGTAGGAATAGATACAAGCATAGATTTTGATATTCAAACATCAGATTTTGCATTTGAAACTTGGATTTATAGAAATAGACAAGGAACTCAAGAAGTTTTATTTGATATGAGAACAACTGAGCCATCAGTTGCTCCAGTACTGAGAATAACTTCTACAGATGTTCTTTCTTACTATGTAAATGGAGTAGAAAGAATTGTTGGAGTTACTACTATAACACCAAGTGCTTGGACTCACGTTGCAGTTACTAGAACTGGAACATCAACAAGATTATATGTAAATGGAGTTCAGCAAGGGTCAACATATAACGATACCAATTCATATCCTCAATCCCAAATAAGAATAGGAAATTCATTTAATGGAACTTCTGGGTTTTTTGGTTTTATAGATGCAACCAGATTCTCCATAGGAAATTCACGTTATAGTGGATCTTCATTTGCTGTTCCATCCGAAGAAGTATTTGCGCTTGGATCACCATTCTATCCAGATGCGTATACTAAATTATTATTATCTTATAATGGAGTTCCTAACTCAACAGTTATATCAGATAATGCTTACGGATTTGCTATTCCTAGTTTTAGGACATATGCTGATGTTTCTGGAATATCAACTGGAACTGGAACTGGAGCAATATTTGATGTTTATAGATCTGGTTCTGCCTCATATACAGTATCATTCAAAACTGGTCAAACATCAACAGGTATTGGATACGCAAACAATGACACAATAGTTGTTGATGGTTCTATTTTAGGTGGTTCTTCTGGAACAAATAATTTAACAATTACAGTAACTTCTGTAGATGCATCTGGTTCTATAACAGCATTTTCTGCAGCAGGAACAGCATTCTCTGGAAATGTATCGTATACTGGTCTTTCTGGAACATTTACTGGAACTGGTGCAACATTTAATATAGCAAAATCTGCTAGTGGGTATTTGGTTTCTGTTGATTCTCCTGGATCTGGTTACTTCCCAGGATATCAACTTAAAGTACCAGGAACATTACTTGGAGGAACAACTCCAACTAATGATTTGTTCATAACTATATCTACTACTGTACCAAATAGTTCCACGAGAGGAAGAATATCAACAGTTGTTCCATCAGGAACACCAAGCACTGGTCAAGTTCTAAACTTCTTCCCATCTGTTGCTATATCAGAGTTGACAACTGCTCAGATTTCTGATGCAACTTCAATCTCCCATTCGTCACTTGCAAGATTTGAAGTAGCATTTGCTAATGCTCATGGTCTTGTGCCTGGAGATACTATAACATCAACAATAACTTCTGCTGGTGCTGGTCATAGTTTAGCATCTGGCCCATTTGTTGTTGATAGTGTACCACAATTAAATACCATAAGATTTAGTGCTAGAACTATAGGTTCTGTTAATGCTGCTGGAATTGCTGGAACAGTATATCCAAGACCAGATTGCTTCTATGTTCACAGACCATTTGATGGTGGTGTTCAATTAGGTGTTGGTGGACCATCTCATGGTGCTCATGCAGTTCGTCAATCCAAAAAATACATTAGATATCAATCAGGTAAAGGTGTAATGTATACAACTGGTGCTCTATTTGCACCAAGTTATGATATAAGATCTGTATCCGCAGCAAGTACTTCTATCGGAAGTTTAATTACAATAACAACAGATGATACAGAGCATGGACTTCAAGTTGGAGCAGAAGTACAAATAAGCAACATAACTTCTGCTGGTTATAATGGTCATTACACTGTAAATAGCGTAATTAACGAAAATACATTTACAGTATTAGCAACAAATACACTAGCAACTACATCTCCAACATTAGGTAGACCACCAACTTTATCTTTGTATAGATGGAAGGGTGCTACTGTTCGTGCTGGTGCATTCGATGACCAGAATGGTATTTTCTGGCAGTATGATGGCATTAACTTGTCTGTTGGACTTCGTTCTGCAACATTCCAATTGGCAGGAACAATATCTGCTACTCCAGATTCAAACTTTATTTCTGGTACTAACACGAGATTTAGTGATCAATTAATTGTTGGTGATAGAATCGTAATACGTGGAATGACCCATGTAGTAACTTCTATTATAGGAAACAATGGAATGACAGTTTCTCCAGATTTTAGAGGAGTTTCTTCAATCTCTGGAGCAAAGGCAACCTTAGTTCAAGATATTGTAATTCCACAGTATCAGTGGAACATTGATCGTGCAGATGGAACTGGTGCAAGTGGTTATAATATTGAAATCAATAAAATGCAAATGATTGGTTTCCAATATACATGGTACGGTGCTGGATTTATTGACTGGATGCTCCGTGGACCAAATGGTGACTATCTATTTGTACATAGATTAAAGAACAATAACAAAAATACTGAAGCATATATGAGATCTGGTAACTTGCCAGTTCGTTATGAAGTTATAAATGAGGGACCAAAAACAAGTCTTTCTTCAAATATAACAAACTCTCAGACAACAATTCCATTGGTAGATGCTTCATTATATCCAAACTCTGGAACAATTTATGTCGATAATGAACTTATCAACTACACTGGAAAATCTGGAAATACTTTAACTGGAGTCACAAGAGCAGCAACTTTTGGAAACTATTCATCTGGTTCATTCAGAACTTACAGTGCGGGAACAGCAGTTTCCCATGCTGCTGGTGCTGGTGCAATTCTATTGAGCAATACTGCAACACCAATTATCAGTCACTGGGGTTCTGCGTTCTTGACTGATGGACTATTTGATAGTGATAGAGGATACATCTTCAACTATCCATTCGTTGGTGGAACAATATCGACAACAAAAGCAACCACATTCATGATTCGTCTTGCACCAAGTGTTTCTAATGCAATTACTGGTGATTTGGGACAAAGAGAATTAATCAATAGAGCACAATTACTATTGAAGTCTCTTGAATTTACTCCAACTGGTGGTTCCACATCACAGGCAGTTATTATTGAAGGAATTTTAAATCCATCAAATTATCCATCAAATCCATCTACTGTTCAGTGGTTTACTCTTACTTCACAGGGTGCTGGTGGACAACCATCATTTGCTCAGATTGCTAACGCATCCGCAATTACTTGGGAAGGTGGAGCACAAACAATAAATGCAACTACTTCATTAACACAAAATTACTTTACCCAATATCAAGTTTTTAATAATGTTGATGTTGCAAACGTTAGAATTGGTTTCTTTGTCAGTGGTACTGGAGTTCCTGGAGGAACAAGAGTTATTAACATATTCAGATTCGATCAAACTAGGAATTATGTTCAGTTCTCAAACTCTGTGAATTCTGGACCATCTGGAACAACTTATACATTTACATCAAACACAGTATCTGCTGCTCCAGGGGAAACTGTATTCTCCTTTGTTGGTTCTGCTGTCGATAAATCTACTATCGATCTTTCTGAACTTAAGGAGTTGAATAACACTCCAATTGGAGGAAGAGGAACTTTCCCTAATGGACCAGATGTTCTTGCAATTAACGTTTATTTGACTACTGGTGCTCCTATTACAGGAAACCTTGTATTGCGTTGGGCAGAGGCACAGGCATAAATATCATTAAAGGGAGGAGTATATTGCAATGGCATCACCGAATTCTCGTCAAGGTCTTATCGAATATTGTCTCAGAAAATTAGGAAAACCAGTTTTAGAGGTAAATGTCGATGATGACCAGATTGGTGATTTAGTAGATGATGCCTTGCAATATTTCCATGAAAGACATTTTGATGGAATAGAAAGAGTTTATTTAAAGCACAAATTACAACCAGGTGAAAAGGAAACAATAAGATCTGGAATACAAACAAGTACTGCCAATTCCTCTGTAGGAATAGCAACTGTATCTTATGAAGAAACTACAAATTTTCTCGCACTTCCAGATACAATTATTGGAGTTAATAATGTATTTAAAGTAGATTCAAGTACAATTTCTAGTGGTCTATTTAATATCAAATATCAAATCTTTTTAAATGACTTGTATTATTACGGGGCATTGGATTTGCTAAATTATGCAATGGTAAAAACTCATTTAGAAGACATTAGTAGAATTTTAACTCCAGATGTTCAATTAAGATTCAACAAAAAGCAGCATAGATTATATCTAGATATTGATTGGCAACAAGTTGATGCGGATCAATACATCATTTTGGATTGTTATAGAATCATAAATCCAAATGATTTTCCAAAGATATACAATGACTTTTGGCTAAAAAGATATCTTACTGCATTAATTAAAAGGCAGTGGGGACAAAATATGATTAAATTTAATGGTGTTCAACTTCCTGGTGGAATAACATTAAATGGAAGACAACTATATGAAGATGCAATTAGAGAACTAGATGAGATAGAGAAATTACTCAAAACAGAGTATGAACTTCCACCAATGGACATGATTGGATAATGACACCATTAAATTCTTATTTCTTACAAGGTTCACCAAGTGAACAAAGATTAATTCAAGATTTGATTAATGAGCAATTATCAATATATGGGCAGGATGTTGTTTACATGCCCAGAAAAATTATTAATGAGAAAAAAATAATTAAAGAAGTAATCGTCTCTAAGTTTGATGATAGTTTTAGATTAGAAGCATATATATCAACTTTTGATGGATTTGGTGGAAATTCTGATATCCTCAGCAAGTTTGGAGTAAGAAGTACCGATCAAATAACATTTGTAATTTCAAAAGAAAGGTATGAAGATTTTATTACTCCAAAATTAAGTTTGTTCAGTAAAGAAGTAATAAAAACAGCAAAAAGACCACAAGAAGGAGATTTGATTTATCTTCCTTTGGATAATGCATTATTTGAGATAAAATATGTTGAATCAAAAACTCCATTCTATCAATTAAATAATCTCTACGTTTATGAATTACGTTGTGAACTATTCGAGTATGAAGATGAAATAATTGATACTGGATTGGATGATGTTGATAAGAATGTAAAGGATTTTGGTTATATTGCAACCTTACAGATGGTTGGAGCTGCAGCATCTTCTGCTTCATTATCTGTAGGATTGGCAACAGTCAGGTATCCTGGTGTTTCTGGAAAGTCAGTTGCAAGAATTGATATTCTAGATGGTGGATATGGATATAAATCACCTCCAGTAATAACTTTCTCAAAACCAGGTGGGTTTGGAGTAAGGGCAGAAGCAATCTCTGTATTGGATAGAGGTTCAATAAGTAAAATACTTATTACAAATCCAGGAATCGGATATACCACCCCACCAACAGTAACTATTAAGAGTAATAGTTCTAGTGGAAGTGGAGGAATAGCAACAGCAATTATAGAAAATGGTGTTCTATCACCAGTTGTTATAAACTCTGGTGGTGTTGGTTATTCTACAGTTCCAAAGATTAGATTCTCTGGTCCTGTCGATCCAAATTCTCCATTCCCATTATCTGGTATAAATTCAGCAACAGCAGAAGCAGTATTAACATCTACTGGAATAGTTACTGCAGTAAGATTTACCAATGCGGGTTCAAATTATCACCTATCTCCAGCAAACCCACCAACAATACAAATTGATTCTCCAGTAGGCATATCCACTGGAGACTATGAATTTAATGAAGTGGTTAGAGGAGTTTCAACTGGCACTAGTGCATACGTTAAGAGCTGGAATTATGAATCCCGAACATTGAAAGTATCTATTATGAGTGGCAACTTTGCTTTAGGTGAAACAGTAGTGGGAGCAGGTGCAAGTTACAAAGTTCTATCCATTATTACAGATAATATATACGATAAGTACGCAGAAAATTTTGAAATCGAAGAGCAAGCAGATAATATCCTAGATTTTTCAGAGAAAAATCCATTTGGAGAGTTCTAAATACATTATAATAGGATTAATGAAATGTTTGGCAAATACGCATATAACGAAATAATAAAAAGAACTATTATTGCCTTTGGTACATTATTTAATAATATCCAAATAAGGCACCAGGATGGTTCTTCAAATGATATTAGCTTGATAAAAGTTCCAATTGCGTATGGACCAATACAAAAGTTTCTAGCAAGATTGGACGAGAAACCAGATCCAAGAAACAGGGTAGCAATAACACTACCAAGAATGGCATTTGAGATGACTAGTATTCAATATGATGCCTCTAGGAAAGTATCAACTATACAAACATTTCAAGCAAATAAGACAGGCACAGGTCCAGTACAGGTTTACATGCCTGCACCATATAATATAGGGATACAACTTAGTATCATATCTAAGTATCAAGATGATATGCTTCAAATTATTGAGCAAATTCTTCCATATTTTCAACCACAATTTAATGTTACTGTAGATTTGGTAAATTCTATTGGAGAAAAAAGAGATATTCCAATAATTTTAGAATCAATTTCTATGTCTGATGATTATGAGGGTGACTACTCAACAAGGAGAAGTTTAGTTTATACTCTAAACTTTACTGCAAAAACTGCAATTTTTGGTGCGATATCAGACAACGAATCACCAATTATCAAAAAGGTACAAGTTGATTATTATACAAATACAGAAAGAGCAAGTGCTTCAAGGCAACTAAGATATACAGTAGAACCTAGACCAATTAAAGATTATGATAATGATGAAACTACAGTTTTAACAAGAAAAGTTGATGAAGATGATACTCAAATTTTAGTAGCAGATTCGACTCCACTGGTAGCAAATACATACATTATGATAAATCAAGAAGAAATGTTTATCAAGAAGATAACTGGAAATACCATTGATGTATTGAGGGGACAAGACAATACTTTGAATTCAACTCATGAAGAAGGTGATTCTGTAAATGTGATAAATTCCGCAGATAAAGAACTAATTCAATATGGTGATGAGTTTGGATTCGACGAAGAGTACTTTGACTTTGGTGATGGTAGAGTCTTTAGTTCCAGGAAAGGAGTTGACTTATAATGAATGATTTCGATGCAATAAATGACTCTCTAGATATCGAGGCATCTCCAATAACTAAAGAAGTTGTTTCAGAAAACTCCAGTATAGTTAAAAAGTCCCCACAAAAAGGTGACGAAGAAAGTCAATATGATTATGATTATACTAGAGGACAATTATATTCACTTATAGAAAAGGGACAAGAAGCAATAGATGGCATTCTTGAGATTGCACAGCAATCAGATTCTCCTAGAGCATTTGAAGTTGCAGGTCAGTTAATTAAGAACGTTGCAGATACAACAGATAAGTTATTAGACCTTCAACAAAAGATGAAGAAGTTAAAAGAGGAGGATTCATCTGGTCCCAAGAGTGTTACTAATAATAATAATACAATGTTTATTGGCTCTACAGCAGAATTACAAAAACTTCTCAAGCAGAATCTTCAATCAGCAGAAGATTCTAAATAATAATTAGAGAAACTATTCTTAAAAATGAAAACTTTTTCACAATTTCTTCTAGAAGCAACTGACCCAAAGGGACCTATCAAAAAGTATATGTCCCCAGAGGAGATTGCGAAGAAGCATAAAATTTCTGGTGATACTTTAGAAACAGAATTAAAACTGGGAATTAAAGTTGAAAGTGAACATACTGGTGATAAAAGAATGGCAAGAATGATTGCTCTTCAGCATCTAGAAGAGTTGCCAAATTATTATTCAAAACTCAAGAAAATGGAGAAAGTGAATGAATCGAAAAGTGGTGATAGTTCTTTGCGTGACTGGTTTACTAAGAGTCGTGCTTCTGATGGCACCCCTGGTTGGGTTCAACTGGGTGGTAAATATGCGGGAAAACCCTGTGCAAAGCAACCAGGACAAACCACAAAACCAAAGTGTGGTTCCAGCAAAATGAAGGCAGCACTCTCCGATGATGAGGAGCAGAAAGCATTTGAACGTAAAAATCGTCAGGACCCAAATCCAGACAGAGAAGGTAAGGCAAAGATGGTTGCAACAGAAGGTAGGATTGCTTGGCATGACCCCAAAAATCCAAATCCTTCTGGATATACACCAAAAGAAAAATCAGAAGCAAAAAGAAAGCAACTTGGAGTTGATGACCCAGATAAGATGTCTTTTGAAAAAGGTGGTCCAGGTGAAAAAGAATATGCCAGATATGGTAATATTTCTGCAGCACAAGAAAAAATGAAGAAGAGAGGCAATCAACCTAAGGGGAAAAAGCACGAATTCAAAAAAAATCCATTCTGGAAAAAAGATACTGGTCAAGTAAGAAGAGAAATTATGGGAACAAATGTTCCCAAGAGTAAAGAAAGTTTTTATCCATCAAATGTATCAAAAGCAAAGTCTAGAAATGAAGAATTTTTAGGTGTCAATGAAGAAAAAGATGCTTGCTATTCAAAGGTAAAGTCTCGTTATAAGGTTTGGCCTTCTGCATATGCATCTGGTGCCCTGGTAAAGTGCCGTAAAGTTGGGGCAAAGAACTGGGGTAATAAGACTAAGAAAGAATCTTATGATTATTCTAACTGGAGAGAGGACTTTAAAGCAACGGAATATGAGTTCTTTGATGTCATTAAACCAGAACCACTTAAGTCAAGTTCGGTAACCGAGAACTATACTAGGATACAATCTCGTGGCACGACTTATAGTATAATGCTAAACTGGAGAGGTAAGTACCTGGGAGTTCAGATGTTCTTCCCACAGTTCACAAGACCATCTAAGGAACAAGTGACCTTTGAAGTATGTAAACTGTACCCAGGTGCTAGGGTTTTGTCTTTCAATCCAGCAGTGAAAGACCCGACAAAACCTCTATTATTTACTGGAGACACAAATGAACCCAAATAAAATTGTTCTTGAAAATATAAACAAGAACTTTGAGTATGAAAGAATTGCAAGAGAAATTGATGCTTGCGATGATGTAGACGATCTTAGAAATATCGCAAAATCTTACGTAAAACTACATTTAAAATATCAAGAAACATTAGCAAGTTTGAATTTTAATAATTTATGACTGATAAACATTATAAAGGGAATCCCAATCTAAAGGCAGAAAATGTCGAGATTGAATTTACATCCGAACAAATTCAAGAATACTTAAGATGCAAAAGAGACCCAGTTTACTTTGCAATGAACTATGTCAAGATTGTTTCTCTTGATGAAGGATTGATTCCCTTTGAAATGTATGATTTCCAGAAGGAACTTATTTCAAACTTCCATAATAATCGATTTAATATTGCAAAACTACCTCGTCAGACTGGTAAATCTACGACGGTAGTTTCTTATTTGTTACACTATGCGTTATTTAACGACAACATAAGAATTGCAATTCTTGCAAACAAAGCAGAGACTGCAAGAGAACTTTTGGGAAGACTGCAACTTTCTTACGAAAACTTACCCAAATGGTTGCAACAAGGTGTTGGTTCTTGGAATAAAGGTTCTCTTGAACTTGAGAATGGTAGTAAAATTGTAGCAGCATCTACCTCATCATCTGCTGTCCGAGGAAACTCATTCAATATCATCTTCCTGGACGAATTTGCGTTTATTCCAAACCATATTGCAGAACAGTTCTTCAGTTCCGTATATCCTACTATTTCTTCTGGTAAATCAACCAAAGTTATCATCATTTCAACTCCCAACGGGATGAATATGTTCTACAAACTCTGGCACGATGCTGAGAGGGGTAGGAATGGTTATATTCCATTAGAAGTTCACTGGAGTGCTGTTCCTGGTAGAGATGCTGCGTGGAAAGAAGAGACTATCAGAAACACTTCCGAACGTCAGTTTACTCAGGAGTTTGAATGCGAATTCTTGGGTTCGGTTGATACTCTAATTGCACCAGCAAAACTTCGTTCAATGGTCTATGAAGACCCACTAACTTCAAATAAAGGTCTTGATGTCTATGAGCATCCAGAAAAAGACCATAATTATATGATGACAGTTGACGTTGCGAGAGGAACTGGAAAAGATTATTCTGCATTTATTGTTGTAGATATTACAACATTCCCATATAAACTTGTAGCAAAATATAGAGACAATGATATAAAACCAATTCTATTTCCATCTATTATCGATAAAGTTGCAAGAGCATATAATAATTCTTATGTTCTTGTTGAAGTGAATGATATTGGTGAGCAGGTGTCAAATATGCTTCACTTTGATTTAGAATACAGTAACCTTTTGATGTGTGCTATGAGAGGTCGTGCAGGTCAATTGGTTGGTCAGGGATTTTCTGGAAAGAAATCTCAACTTGGTGTAAAAATGTCCAAGAATGTTAAGAAAGTTGGTTGTTCTAACCTTAAGACAATCATTGAGGATGATAAAGTAATAATCAAGGATTATGACGTAATTAGTGAATTGACAACTTTTATCCAACGCAATCAATCATTTGAAGCAGAAGATGGTTGCAATGATGACCTAGCAATGTGTTTGGTTATTTTTTCTTGGTTGATTGTTCAACCTTACTTTAAGGAGATGACTGATAATGATATTCGTAAGAGAATTTATGAAGAGCAGAAAAACCAAATTGAGCAAGATATGTCCCCGTTTGGTTTCATCTCTGATGGACTAACAGAAATGGAAACTAGTTTTGTTGATAAGGATGGAGATAGATGGCATCTTGATGAATATGGAGATATGGCATACATGTGGGATTATAGGTAAATGGATTTAGAAGAGCAATTTGAAAGAGAATATCTATTTTTAACTGAGAGAACTTGCAGGATATGCAAACAAACAAAAGATTTAATTGATGGATTTTATTTAACTAGAAAAGGTAGGGGTAGTATACCCTCTGCATATTCGTATGAATGTAAGGTTTGTACGATAAAAAGAATTCAAAAAAATAGAAAAACAAAGCCAATAGTGACAACCATCTGGGAATATCCAGACTGGTAATTGTTCACTGGTTGTTTCCCCAATATAAAGTTAGTAAATAATAAATACTTTTAGACTAAATGAACTTCTTCAAGAGGGGAAACAAATGGCGTTAAATTTAGTATCACCTGGGGTAAAGGTAAGAGAAGTTGACTTAACTATTGGTAGAATTGATGCTGTTACTGACCAAGTTGGTGCATTTGCTGGTCCTTTTGCTAAGGGCCCAATTGGAGTTCCAGTATTAATCGAAACAGAGCAAGATTTGCTTAATGTTTTTGGAAAACCATTGGAAACAGATGGACAAAATGAATATTGGTTGTCTGCTTCATCATTTTTATCTTACGGTGGTGTTTTGAGAGTAGTTAGAGCAGATGGACCATCTTTAAATACTGCAAACTCAGACTCACTCCCAGCACTAAAAATAGAATCAGACGAAGATTATAACAATAATAATATTAATGACACAAACTGGGAGTATGCAGCAAGAACTCCAGGAACTTGGGCAAATGGTTTGAAAGTTTGCACAATTGATGCATTTGCTGACCAAATCATTACTGGAATTGGAACAACAGCAAAACAAACTACTGTAGTAACAAACGTTGCTACAAAAACTGGAAACTTGGGAATTACTACAAACTTAATTACTGGAATCACAACTTCCTTACTATCTGTTGGCAACAGAGTTGATACTGCATTTTTCCCTTCACAGACTAGCATTTCCTCAATTGGAAGTAGTTCAGTAACTCTTAGCAACAACTCAACAAATACTTCAGTTCAAAGTGGTGCGTCATTTGCATTCACTCAAGTAGATACAGTAACAGTAGCAACTGATGTTCAAGTTGGATATGCAGTAACTCAAAGTGTTTCTGCTCAATTTGCTAGCAATGGTGTTGTCAGCACCTTCAATGGTTTCATTAGAGGGGTAATTACTGACATTGGAAGAGAGCAAATAAGTGTAAAAGTAACAGATAGAGTTAACCTTAGTGGTGTTTCTGAGTATATTGAATACAAAAACCCAGGTCAGGATACAAATACTTATTCCTTCTCAAGTTCACAGGAATTAAATATTGTTACTTCTGCTGGAATTACTACAGCAACTTTCTCTGGTGGTCTTGGAGTAAAGGACTGGTATGATGAGCAAACACTTGGATTATCAAATTCAACTGTTTACTGGAAATCTATTGCACCAAAACCAACTACATCACAATATGCATTAGAAAGAAATTCTAAGAACGATCACATTCACATCGTTGTTGTTGATGATAGTGGAAAGATAACTGGTACTGCAGCAAATATTATTGAGAAGTATACTTTCTTATCAAAAGCAGCAGATGCTAAGATAAGTCCATCCCAAGCAATTTACTACAAAAATTACTTAGGAAATAATTCTCAAAACATTTATGCTGGTTCTATCAGAGCAGATAGATCCTCAAGTTTAGTTCCAAATACCTCAAATTCTAAGGCATTTACTCTTGATGTTGGTTCTGTTGGTTCAGAGGCACAATCAATTAGATTCAATGTTGGTGGAAACAAAACATATACATTAACCTCTGGATCTGATTATTCCAATTCTGGTGGAATGTCTGCAACTCTATCTTCTATTATTTCTGCTTACAAGCAATTTGAAAATCCAGCAGAGTACACAATTGACTTCTTAATTCAAGGACCATCTGGTGGAACTACAATTTATGAATCTCAAGCAAAAGCAAATGCATTGATTGCAATTGCAGAAGAGAGAAAGGATTGTATTGCTTGCATTTCTCCACACAAAGAAGATGTAGTTTCATCATCCAACTCAACAACACAAACAAATAAGATTATTGAATTCTTTGAACCATTAACTTCCTCATCTTATGCTGTATTTGACACTGGATTCAAGTACACACTAGATAGATTTAACAATAAGTTCCTATATCTCGCAACTAACGCAGATATTGCTGGACTAATGGCAAGAACATCTAATCAGAGTTATTCCTGGTTCTCTCCTGCTGGTTCAGTAAGAGGTGCTTTAAATAACGCAATTAAGTTGGCATACAATCCATCACAGTCCCAAAGAGATCTTCTCTACTCTAAGAGAATTAATCCAGTAATTGCATCTCCTGGTTCTGGAATTATTCTGTTCGGTGACAAAACTGCATTGGGTTATCCATCTGCTTTCGATAGAATCAATGTTCGTCGTCTATTCTTAACTTTAGAAAAGGCAATTGAAAGAGCAGCAAGAGCACAGTTGTTTGAATTCAACGATTTGATTACAAGAACAAACTTTATTAATATCGTAGAACCATACTTACGTGATGTAAAAGCAAAACGAGGAGTCACTGAGTTCATCGTAATTTGCGATGAATCAAATAATACTCCAGATGTTATCGATTCAAATCAATTCAAAGCAGACATTTTTGTAAAACCAGCAAGGTCAATTAACTTTATTGGTTTAACATTTGTTGCCACCCGAACTGGCGTAAGCTTCTCTGAAGTAGTCGGAACTGTTTAATTCAATAGAGGTATCTAAAAATGTCACAGTCAAATACTAACAATTTACCACGTTACACTGAAAGAACAGTAAGTGACTTTAAATCAAGATTAGTTGGTGGTGGTGCAAGACCAAACCTTTTTGAGTGTGAAATTAACTTTCCAGCAGGACTTGGTATTACAGCAGATGACGACTTCAGATTTTTGGTTAAGGCAGCAAGTCTCCCAGCATCAAGCATCAATGTAATTGATATTCCTTTTAGAGGAAGAAATCTCAAAATTGCTGGAGATAGAACATTCGATCCATGGTCAATTACAGTTATCAATGACACCAACTTCAAAATCAGAGATGCTTTTGAAAAGTGGATGAACTACATGAACAGACATGATGATAATGCTGGAGTTATCACACCAGTTGCATATCAAACTGATATGAAAGTTCACCAACTTGGTAGAGGTTACACTGCTTCAAGTTCATCTAACGGAGCACTTCCTGCACCTAGTGATACTATCCCAGTTTTAAAATCATACAAGTTCTATGGAACTTTCCCAACAGCAATTAGTGCAATTGAATTATCATATGATAGTGCAGATTCTATTGAAGAATTTACTGTTGACCTACAAGTTCAGTGGTACGATTCTTTAAATGGTTCTACACAAGATAGCATTTTGGGAAATCCTCTAGGAGAGACATTTTAAAGTAATATAAATACTAAAAACGTCTATTCTTTGAAAAATGCCTAAATTATTTGGTTACAAGTTTGAGGATAAGGGGAAAGATAATTCAGAAAAAATTCTTTCCCCTGTACCACAAAACGATGAAGATAAATCAGATTATTATATTTCTAGTGGTTTTTATGGTCAATATGTAGATATTGAAGGTGTTTATAAGAACGAGCAAGATTTAGTAAGAAGATATCGTGAAATGGCACTTCACCCAGAGTGTGATAGTGCCATTGAAGATATTGTAGACGAAGCAATTGTTTCAGATTTGAATGATTCCCCTGTAGAGATAGAACTTTCAAATCTTCCCGCATCAGATAAATTAAAAGAAAAAATTAGAGAAGAATTTAAATATATTAAAGAAATCATGGATTTCGATAAGAAAGCCCATGAAATTTTTAGGAATTGGTATATTGATGGTAGACTTTATTATCACAAAGTAATAGATATAACTAAACCATCAGAAGGAATCAAAGAAATAAGATATATCGATCCATTAAAAATTAGATTAATAAGAAAACTAAAGCAGGATAAGCAAACATTAACTGGAACACTTAATAATATTATCAATAAAGATAATAGTATTGATTTTACAAATCCAGAGATAGAAGAATTTTATATTTACAATCCAAACGCTGCTTTACAAACTGGTTCAACCCAAACAGCAACAGGGTCATATAAAAATAATTCTAGGATGGTTAGACTGTCAAAGGATTCTATAACTTATATTACTTCTGGATTGGTCGATAGAAATAGACAAACAGTTTTGTCGTATTTACATAAAGCAATTAAAGCACTAAACCAATTAAGAATGATTGAAGATAGTCTTGTTATTTACAGACTATCTCGTGCTCCAGAACGTCGTATTTTTTACATTGATGTAGGCAACTTGCCAAAAATTAAAGCAGAACAGTACTTGCGTGATGTAATGAACCGTTACAGAAACAAGTTAGTTTATAATGCCGATACTGGAGAAATTCGTGATGATAGAAAATACATGGCAATGCTTGAAGATTTCTGGTTGCCTCGTCGTGAAGGGGGAAGAGGAACTGAAATTACAACTCTTCCTGGTGGACAGAATCTTGGAGAATTAAGTGATATTGAATATTTCCAGAAGAAATTGTTCAGATCATTAAACGTTCCAGAAACAAGAACTAATTCCAGTGGAGGATTTAGTTTAGGTCGTTCATCTGAAATCTTAAGAGATGAAGTACGTTTTACAAAATTTGTAGGAAGACTAAGAAAAAGATTTTCTAACTTGTTTAATGACATTCTTAAAACTCAATTAATACTAAAAAATATAGTAACATTAGAAGATTGGAATGTTCTCTCAGACCATATTCAGTATGATTTCCTTTATGATAATCACTTTGCCGAATTAAAAGAAAGTGAATTAATGAATGATAAACTTGCTGTAGTTGCAGCAATGGAACCATATTTAGGAAGATACTTCTCCGTTAAGTATGTTAGAACAAAAATTCTAAAGCAGACTGATGGAGATATTATTGACATCGATAAGCAAATTAAAGATGAAATAAAAAAAGGTATTTTGCCAGACCCCAATGAAGTTCCACAAGAAGCAATTGCACCAGATCAGTCTGGTAATACGCAGCAGGTAGGTGGTCCATCAGGTGCTTCCATGGGAAATCCAGTAATGGAACCTGAAGCAGGACAAATATAAATAATTAAAATTTATAGTTAAAACAATGAATGACTTAATTGATATGGTTGCATCAGAGCAATCCCCAGTAGAAATCAGTGATAAAATAAAAGAACTCTTAATGCAAAAAGCAGTTGAGAAAATTGAAATGGTAAAACCTACAGTTGTGTCTGGAATGTTTGACTTAGAATCAAACCAGGAAGAGGAGTGATATAGATGAAATCATTTCAGCAGTTTATTTCAGAATCAATCAATATTGCTGGTGATTTTAACGGAAATCTATATATCAACGGTTCTGAAAGTTCATCAGAACCAGTTGGTGAATCATTTCTTGCAGATGTAGTTTGGGAAGGAAAACTATATCGAATGGAAGTAGAAGGAAAGATGTTAGATAAAAATAAGTTAGCAGAGCAACTTCAAGGAGAATATCCAGGAGCAATTGTTCATAACATTTATCCAATAACTGAAAATTCTTTAAAAGTAAGAAAAGCACAAAGATATCAACCAGAAAGACTAACTTGGACTGAGTAATAATGGCACAGTGGAATAAAAATACACAAGACTTCTTAAACCAAGAGAGAAGTCTTTTTGAAGTTTACAGTATTGCAGATCACTGGGGTAACCAGACAGACTGGAGACCTCAGTTTTCTAATAACAATAGACTAAAAATTTCTCCATATCAAACAGTTTTCTTTAATACTTTTCAGTACGGTAAAGAAAGTGATGTTTGGGATGAAAAAATAGTTGGTGTTGGAACTGCAACTTGGAACCAATATGGTAGTAACATAATTATGGAAGTTGGTTCCACCGCAGGTAGTAAAGTTATCAGACAAACCAAGAATGTGATGAGATACATTCCTGGTAGACCATCATCACTTACATTTGCAGTTCGTTTTGAAACACCTCAAGTCGGCATTCGCAGAAGATTTGGTTTATTTGATGATTATAACGGTGCATACTTTGAGGATAATGGTGGGACATATTCTTATGTCATTCGCACTTCTACATCTGGAATTACTACAGAAAGAAGAGTAACCAGAGAAGAATGGAATGGTGAAAAGTTTGATGGCAATGGTTGGACTGGAGTAACTGCAGACCCAACAAAACAACAAATGATCTCAATTAATTATGAGTGGTATGGTGGTGGAACCGTAGAATTTAATTGGTTAATGAAAGGGGAGACAATTAGAAGTCATACTTTTGATCATTCAAATGTTATTGATAGAGTTTGGTGTTCTACTCCATTCCTCCCAATTCGTTGTGAAATTGAAAATATAACTGGAGTTGCGGGAACACATAGACTTTATCAGGGTTCCAATTCTCTTATTCAAGATGGTAATGCGGATAAACTTGGAACTCTTTTGAGTCAGTCTAATCCCATTACTGGAACTACAATGCCTTTGGCAAATACGTTTTATCCGATTGTAAGTCTGCGTCTTAAATCATCTGCACTTCAGGCAGTGATGCTTTTAAGGTCTTTGCAAGCAGTAACGAATGATAATACCAATGTTTATTGGAGACTTCTGCAGAATGCAACACTGACAAATCCCGTTTGGACAAATCATCCAGACCCAGATTCATTTGTGCAATATGATACTTCTGCAACTGCTGTTTCTGGTGGTAGAAATATTCTTTCTGGATTTGTAGTTTCTGGTGGTTCAGATTTAACTGAGATTGATAGACTTGCTGATTTACAACTTGGAAGGTCTGGTATTGGTACAGTCAGCGATACTTTTACACTTGCTTGTGCATCCCCAAACGTAAACAAAGCAGCACTTGCAGTATTGAACTGGATTGAACAAAGATAAATTAATAAATAACTAATAAAGTCTTTATTATACCAATGCAAAGAACAAAACTAATCACTACTGAGATTGCAATGCCAACTACTGCTGGTACTGCTTCTAGTATTAGTGAAGCAACTTGTGTGAGATTATATAACGGTTCTGGAGCAGCAGCAACTGTAAGCATTTCAACTTCTGTTGGTGCCGCAACAACATTATCATTTACTATGCCAACTGGCACAGTTGAATTCTTACAAAAACTCCCAACCGACGTGATTTTTGCATCAGCAAATACAGTAAAAGTAGCAAAAGTAGGATTTACCAACTAAGAACAATGAAACTAATCACAGAAGAAATCGAAAAGGTTAAGGTTATTACCGAAGAAAAAAACGGTAAAAAGTCCCTTTTTATTGAAGGTATTTTCCTCCAAGCAGACAAACCAAACAGAAACAAGAGACTCTATGAAATGAGAACTCTTGAGAGAGAAGTCAAGAGATACAATGAAAACTTCATTCAGAAGGGTCGTGCTCTTGGTGAACTCGGACATCCTGATGGTCCTACTGTAAACCTCGATAGAGTTTCACATAAAATTACAATGCTCGAAAGAGACGGAAGTAATTTTATTGGTAAAGCAAAAATCTTAGAAACTCCAATGGGTAAGATTGCTGCTTCTCTTCTTGGTGAAGGTGTTTGTCTTGGTGTTTCTTCTCGTGGTGTTGGTTCATTAATGCCAACTAACGAAGGGTATTCAGTTGTTGGTGAAGACTTTATGTTGGCAACTGCTGCCGATATTGTTGCTGACCCATCTGCACCTGATGCATTTGTTCAGGGAATCATGGAAGGAAAAGAGTGGGTTTGGGAAGGAGGAGTACTCCGTGAGCAACTTGCACAAAAAACTTATAAGAGAATAAATACATTAGTTGACCAAAAAGCACTTGATGAACAGAAACTTAATCTGTTCCAGGACTTTTTATCAAATCTTTAATTTATAAATAAATATAGAATCACGATATAAGTAAATCGGAGAGTTCAAATGTCCCGTGGTAAAAATTTACAAGAAATGGAAACAGGCACTAAACAATCTAAAACTGCTGTGAACGCAAGTGCTGCTGCAGCAGAACCAATGCACAAACTTGCACCTGGTGCAGTTGCTGGTCAATCTGGTAATTGGGAAGACCTTGGTGGTCCTACTCCAGAAAATTATAAGTCAACTGACGACTCTGCAAAGTTGAAGACTCCTGGAGCAACTCTTTCTCAAGTAAAGGATGTTGTTACTCGTGGTGCAAAGTCTGCAGATCCTATGAAGGCAATGAAGGAAGACCCAGATGCCGAAGAGGAAGAGCTTGTAGAAGATGAGTATGAACTCGAAGATGGTGAAGAAGAGCTAGAAGAAGCAAAGCATAATAAAGAAGATGATGAAGATGAAGATGATGAAGAAGGTGAAGAAGATGATGAAGAAGAAGAGGATGAAAAGTCCAAGAAAATGAAAGAGGCATTTATTGCCATTGAAAATGAAATCCAAGAAGATGTGGAAGCACTACTTTCTGGAGAAGAACTAACAGAAGAGTTTAGAGATAAGGCAAAAACAATTTTTGAAGCTGCTCTAAACGCTAGAACTCAGCAAATCGAAGAGGCAATTCTTGCTCATTATGAGCAGCAACTATCAGAAGAAGTTGCAGCAATTGAAGAAGCATTGACCGAAAGAATCGATGCTTATCTAGAGTATGTTGCTGACGAGTGGATGCAAGAAAATTCACTTGCCATCGAAAGAGGAATTCAAACTCAGGCAACTGAGTCATTCCTAATGGGTCTGAAAGGACTTTTTGAAGATCATTATGTAACAATCCCTGAAGATAAATATGATGTGCTTGAGAGCATGGTAGAAAAACTTGATGAAATGGAGACAAAACTCAACGAGCAAATCGAAAGAAACGTTGCTCTAAATAAGAGACTAGCAGAATCAGTAACTGACGTAATTTTTGCGGAAGTTTCTGAAGGACTTGCACTTTCACAGAAAGACAAGCTTGCTTCTCTTGCAGAAAATGTTGAGTTTGGTAGTGAAGAAGACTATCGTGAGAAACTAGTAACTTTGAGGGAATCATATTTCCCATCGAATGTAGTTACTCAGAGAGAC
>Ga0129333_10001512_pt1 | contig 21098 bp, 15 predicted proteins | sample CPB6_08_DNA_FD_94474 | JGI IMG/M metagenome (GOLD analysis project Ga0129333, IMG submission 94474) | Freshwater to marine salinity gradient microbial communities from Chesapeake Bay, USA - CPBay_Sum_0.6_0.8_DNA | ecosystem: Environmental > Aquatic > Marine > Coastal | place: USA: Chesapeake... | reverse complement strand
TGATGAGTCCATCCAAAGTGAAAACTATTGCACTCATTTTCATCGTTGCATTATTCCTATCACCAGGAGTTCGTAACATCACTGCCAACACATTGCACACTGTAGCAGACATTATTCAACCTCATGATTGAAACTGATTTCTTTACTCTCACTTCAGAACAATACAATCAATTCTATTCTGAAGCATCTGAACTTGGTCTGTCGATTGATTACTTTCTGATGGAGTTTTGTGATGTCATTGGACCTGTAATCACAAACAATTAAAGTTAGTATCGTCCAAAGTGTACCAGTAGTATCACCACAACGCTTCCCACAATGCGAGTCATCGAAAAGCAAATGAATCAAGCAATCAACAAGCAAGTTGATTGGAAGAAAGACAACACTCAAGTTGTTTCTTATACTAACACTTCTGATGTGTTTCTGTATGGTAATCTGATTGCACGGATTGGTGAAACCTGGATCGAATTGTTCGATGGTGGCTATCAATCAGCAACCACAAAGTCTCGCCTTAATGCACTTCTCCAGGAGCACGGTTGCCCTGGTGAGTATATCTTCCAAAAGAAAGGTCAGTGGTTCATTAACTACAATGGAGCAACGATTCCTTTCTTCTCTGGTATGCGTCTGAACTGAATCTATCATGTCTGAACTTCATCAAATCTGCCTCGATAAAGCACAACAAATTGCAAGTGAAATTAACGGTGATTTGTATTATGTTCCTCAAGAAGATATAGATCAACTGTTATCTCAACTCACTGTTGATAATGTAGAACAAGTTGCTGAAGAACTTGCTGAATTAGCACATTGGTTTAACTGAATCTATCACTCAAATGATCACTCTTACCACTGTTAATCTTCCGTTCATTATTAACAAGGAAAAGACCAAAGATGAGAAGCAAGAAGGTATGTTTGCTCTCTACTTTTACAGTCGAAAGATTATACATAACAACCAACTAAGGTATAAGTTTGAACCCCTAAGATTTGATGGTAAGCAAGCACGATTCAAGTCAAGAAAGGAAGCAAAAGAATACGCAAGGTACAGATTAGGCATTGATTGATTATACTTGAAAGAGGGGATAAAACCTCTCTTTTTTTATGTTTTTATGTTAAAAATCAATTAAAAATGTATTAAAAAACGTATTTGAGTTGATTATATTGTTTTCCACAATTTCCACAGAAAGTGTTATAATTGTGGAAAAGTATTGATTTTAATGTGCTCAGGTCTTGTGATCTTTAACCGCATTGTATCAGCACCCCGCGAAAATGTCAAGTCCCCCGCTGTCACAAAATCCCCACAGATCCCGCGCATAAATCCACAGACCCCGCATAAATATCCCACAGGACTTGACAACAATCCTCAGGCATCTTAGACTACTCTCATAACACATTCGGAGCGTACTTATGTCAGTTGCTTATAGTCAAGCGCAGAAGCAGCGTTATAGGATCACTCTAGATCTATCAGTGTTCGGTGACTTCGACCCCCACCAGATTGATTGGGAGAAGTTATTCAAGTTGGAACCTGCAGAGAAGTGTGATGCTTACGTCGAGGACCTAAGTACACCTGACCGTTGGTGATTATCAGGGTATTATTGTTAGTATCGTCGAAAGTGTCCCTATAGTGTAAGGGTCACACATCGCTCCCAAATGACAACCACTTTCCAACGCAATGTTCTCTCCACTGAGTATAACGGTTGGGAGAATTATGAGACCTGGAATGTTGCTCTCTGGATCAACAATGATGAGAGTTTGTATCACCTTGCTGCTGAGTGTGGTGATTATGAAACCCTTGTAAATCGTCTTTATGAGGATTATGGAGTGCGTGAAACGAAGGACGGCGTTAAGTTTGCCGATCCGAAAGTGAACGTGATTCAGATTAACTCTGACGTGTTCGATTTCTAGTCTTAAGTATCACTCACTCAACACACAGTTACTCACACTCTCATGCGTTACATTCCTCAGTCTCAGTATACTTTTGATGAGATCTGTAAGCAATGCTCTGATGCCATCAATCGTCCTTCCGTTGTCATCAAACCCATCACAGTTTCTTATGATGAGGTTCGCAAGTTCTACCGTTATGCTGACACTCTAGCAGTCGTACAGTAAGGTATTGCGAAAGGGAATAAGATGCGCCCTATAAAGACACTTACCGTTCACTTCTTCATTGACACTTTTCTTCTTTATTATGTCTAAGCAAGTTCTCATCTCTCTGCTGGCACAAGGTAATACTGGTGCTGAGATTCTTCAGATTCTGGATACTCTCGCAGAGGACAATCAGCAGTCGATTTCTTATAACGAACCCACTGCAGATTCAATCGAGTTCTGATCATTTAGGGGCACGGGGTTTGACACTCTGTGCCCTTATATGTTAGACTTGGTGATGACAGTGGTTTGGCAGTGTTTTATGGCGGTTGTTTATATCGTTGTGGCGGCGTTGCGGTTATAAAAAACCCAAACTACCCTAACCTACAGAGGTGACAATTCGACCTCTAAATATCAATCTCATAAAAATTTTCCGGAGTATAAAAAATGTTTACTAGGTGGATTCATAAAAATGGTAAGTCGCGCCCAGATAAACGCTGCAAATCATGTAAGTCACAAGCAAAGACAAATGGTGCGCGGAAGAGAAAAAAGAAATAAACCATATTGGAATTTCTGGAAGGTTGTCTTTGCTGGATGGTTAATACGATATCCTGATAAGGTATTCCGAATTATTGGAGTGCCACTTGGAATCCTTATAGTCGTCATATATAATGCAGTGAAAAAATAATAAAAAAATTCCGGAAAAATTTTTATGAGATCACAAGAAAAATTATATCACATTTACGCAAAAGGAAGGTGTATCTACCACAGTTTACCAGAAACAAAATTTTCTGAAACTTGGGAGATGTTGCACAGAATGGTTGACTTGTTAGGTGCGAATATTGTAAAGGAAGATTTGCAATATGAAGAGGTGGAAGTAAACAAGATTATTACACAGAACTCCTCATATTGACAAAGCATATATAGACTGATAAAATTGATCTTGAAGGTTTATTTAACTTATGGCAAAAGGATTCACTGTTAAGACCGTAGCACCAAAGAAGAACACTGAAGAATGGGACTACGGTGCAATTAAAGAAAGAATGAAAGGTAAGAGTATTGTATTCTGTCTTCCAGGACGAGGATGCTCTTATATTTTTCTGAAGGCATTTGTACAACTCTGTTTTGATCTTGTTCAGAATGGAATGAGTATTCAAATTTCTCAAGATTATTCATCAATGGTAAACTTTGCACGTTGTAAAGTTCTTGGTGCAAATGTTCTGAGAGGTCCGAAGCAAATTCCTTGGGATGGAAAACTTGAGTATGATTATCAACTGTGGATTGATAATGATATTGTTTTTGATTCAAACAAGTTTTGGCAACTCTGTGATATGTCTTTCCCTGCTGAAGGTGAAGAGCGTGAAATTGTCGCAGGTTGGTATGCAACAGAAGATGGTCACACAACATCTGTCGCACATTGGTTAGAAGAAGATGATTTCCGCAAGAATGGTGGAGTCATGAATCATGAAACTGTGGAATCGATCAGCAAGCGTCGTAAGCCATTTACTGTAGATTACACAGGTTTTGGATGGGTTCTGATTAAGAAAGGTGTTTTTGAAAATCTTGAGTATCCTTGGTTTGCACCAAAGATGCAAGTTTTTGAGTCTGGTGCTGTTCAAGATATGTGTGGGGAAGATGTCTCATTCTGTCTTGATGCGATTGACCAGGGTTATAAGATCTGGTGCGATCCTCGTATTAGAGTTGGGCATGAAAAAACTCGCGTAATCTGATGAAAGAAAAATTGTATAACATTTTATACAACGGAAGAAAAATTTATACAAACCTCAGTGCAGAAGAATGTACTGAGGTTCTTCAAGACTTTTCAGAAAATTATTTTTCTGGAGATGAAATTGATCCAAACTTATTAGAAATGGAGGAAATTTAAAATGGCAAAAGGTGGAAGTAGTAAAATTCTTTTTCAACCAGGAGCACCGAAGAAGACTCGACAAGGACGTTCAGCTCGTACATTACTCAGTGCAACCTCTCGTAATGGTAAAAAGAAAAGATATCGCGGACAAGGTAGGTGATTCAATTAAATCCTCAAATCCCAGTCATTACTCCAAAAGGTAATGGTTGGGCTTTTTTTGTAATTGATCGTTCTCAGGAACATGATCTTGAGTGGGTTGTCTTTCTAGATAGTAATGGGGAATGTTGGACTTTTAAGAATTCCGATATTCTCATTCAAAAGAATTATACACTTCATCGCAATCATGTAGGTTTATGTACCACCTAGATCCTCAAGATGAATGGAATTCAATTCATGATGAAGATCTATGGGTTTATAACAAACTATTTTTAAATCGTCGTTTGGGGCATCTCTGTGGACCTGTAGGGTGCCCCGTTCCTCGTTCAGGTAATTATATCGTCCGACCAAGTATTAATTTACTTGGCATGGGACGATTTTCTCGTATAGAATGGATAGAAAGATGCACGGATCACTTTCATCCATCTGAATTTTGGTGTGAGATCTTTGAGGGTGAACACTTAAGCGTTGATTTTCATCATAAAGAACCAAAGTTAATTGTTTTGGGTGAAAGGGATGATAGAAATATATTTTACAAATGGAAAAAATGGAGTAAAATTGAAAGAACAGTTGATTTTCCTGAGATATTAAATAATTTAAAAGGCAATTATGAGTGGATTAATTGCGAATTTATAGGTAATAAGTTAATAGAAGTTCATTTTCGCCAAAATCCAGATTTTAGATATGGAAATTCAATTGCAATACCAGTTTGGAAAGGCGAAAATCATGAAAAATATGTTGATCTAACATTTATAGAAGATCAGGACTACTTAAGAGAGGGTTTTTATATAGATTAACGGGATAGAAACCCCGTAAAAAGTTCTGATTTAATAGATCAGGAGAAAAAAATGACCAAAAAAGTAGACAAAGACCAAAATTTTATGAAAAATGAGTGGGGAACTCAGTATTTGTCCTCAGAATATGGGTGGGAAAAACAAATTCAAAATCAAAAAATGCTTCGTGAGATTGCAAATGATGATCTAACGCCAAAAAAACATGATTTTCATCACCAAAGTGAAATTCATGCAAAAATTCGTAATGATGAGGACTATGATGATTGGGAATATGGCACTGAACCAATCTATGAATCCAAATAAGGTGAATAAATAAGATAGATTAATACTATCTCATGCCTCTAGAAAGGGTAAGTCAGAGTTTTAAAGATATTAGCATGACATTTCAGAGCAATCCTCTGAATAATGATCTCATTGCAATTAAAAATGAGAACGCTATTGCTCGTTCAATTAGAAACATTGTATTTACCCTTCCTGGAGAAAAATTCTTTGATGCAACTTTTGGTTCTAATATTACTAGATCTTTATTTGAAAACCTAGATGATATTTCAGCATCTATTATTTCTGATGAAATTAGACAATCTATTATTAATTACGAACCAAGAGTTCAATTAGTTGATGTTAGATCATCTCCAAACTATGAAACTAATTCATACGATGTAACCATAATTTATAGAGTTATTGGTATAGATGTTTTACCCCAACAGTTAGAATTTGTATTGCAGCCATCAAGGTAAATGCCATTAATAAACTTTTCAAATCTGGATTTCGACCAGATTAAAACAACCTTAAAGGATTATTTAAGGTCAAATCCAAACTTTACAGACTATGATTTTGAGGGATCTAATCTCTCAACAATACTTGATGTATTGGCATACAATACTTACATCACTTCATATAATGCAAATATGGTTGCAAATGAAGTGTTCATTGATAGTGCGACACTTAGAGAGAATGTAATATCTTTAGCAAGAAACATTGGATATGTACCTAGGTCTAGAAAGGCAGCAAGAGCGACGATTAGTTTTTTCGTAGATACGACTTCTCTTACTCCAGCACCTGCGTCCTTAACCTTAAGAAAAGGACCAGTAGCGACTACATCTAGTTCTTTTGGAAATCAATCTTTTGTCTTTTCTATTTTAGAAGATATAACTGTTCCAGTTTTTAATGGAATTGCACAATTTAATGATATTTCCATTTATGAGGGAACATTAGTTACAAATAACTTCACATATAGTTCTGCAAATCCAACTCAAAGATTTATTTTAGACAATATCGGTATAGATACTCAACTTATTTCCGTTAGGGTAAAAAATAGCGAGCAATCTACTGCATCGGTCAAGTATTCCCAACAAGATAGTCTGTTTAATATTGATGGGGAATCCAAGGTTTATTTCTTACAAGAGATTGAAGATGAAAGATATGAATTGATCTTCGGTGACAGTAAGTTTGGTAAAAAACTAGAAGATAAAAATTATATCATGACATCATACATCACAAGTAATGGTGCAAGTGCTAATGGTATTGGGCAGTTTTCATACTCTGGTAGAATAACCTACACAGCAAATGCAAATGAATATTTGGTTGCATCTGGGATTTCTTTACTTTCTACTGGTCTTCAGTCATCAGGTGGGGAAAGTATAGAATCTGTAGAATCGATTAAAAAATATGCACCAAGAATATATTCATCTCAAAATCGTGCCTTGACTGCGAATGATTACGAAACTTTAATTCCAGCGAAAATCTATCCAGAAACTGAATCAATATCTGTTTTTGGTGGGGAAGAGTTAAAACCACCACAATATGGAAAGGTTTTTATTAGTATTAAACCAAGAACTGGTGACTTTATACCAAATTTAATTAAAGAATCTATAAAGAGAGATTTAAAAAAATATTCCGTTGCTGGAATTGTACCTGAAATTTTAGATTTAAAATATTTGTATGTTGAGATCGATTCAAAAATTTATTACAACACTAATTTAGCACCTTCATCACAGTACGTTTCTACAATCATACAATCCAATGCAAATAAGTATTCGGATTCTACTGAATTAAACAAATATGGTGCAAGATTTAAGTATAGTAAATTTTTAAAAATTCTTGATGATAGTCACGAGTCAATAACATCCAATATTACAAAAATACAAATCAGAAGAGATCTTCGCGTAGTTTTAAATACATTTTCAGAATATCAAATTGGATTTGGAAATAGATTCCATATTAAGAGTATGGATGGTTATAATATTAAATCTTCTTCGTTTAAAGTAGCGGGAATTGCTGATAATGTTTATCTATCAGATATTCCCGATTCTAATAGAGAATCTGGTTCTATATTTTTATTCAATGTACCGAATCCACAATCAACTCAATCAACAATTATTCAGAGAAATGTTGGAAGAATTGACTATGTAAATGGAATTATAACTTTAAATCCTATCAATATTCAATCTGGAAAAGTAAAAGACGGACAAACAATTATTGAAATTTCTGCAATTCCACAATCAAATGATGTCATTGGATTACAGGATCTTTATTTGCAACTAGATATTAGTAAGAGTACTTTTGAAATGATTGTAGATGAAATTTCATCTGGTCTTGATCCTTCGGCATCAAATTACATCGTAACATCAAGCTACAGCAACGGGAACCTAGTAAGATTATAATAAAATGACAGAAAAAAGAATTCAGTTTAACAACATTGTTAAGAATCAACTTCCTTTGTATGTGAGGGAGGAATTTCCTCTTGTTGTAGAATTTTTATCCCAGTACTATATTTCTCAGGAGTTTCAAAGTGCTCCTGTAGATTTAATTCAAAACATTGATCAGTATATAAAATTAGATAATATCTCTTCACAATCAGAAATTGCATACTTGAGTGGATCTATTGATGAATTTTCTGATGTAATTTCTATTGATTTATCCAAAACTCCATCAGGAACAATTGGGTTTCCAAAAAGTTATGGATTACTCCAAATTGATGATGAAATAATTACTTACACTGGAATTACTTCCACTAGTTTTACTGGTTGTATCAGAGGGTTTTCTGGAGTAACCTCGTATAAGAAACAAAATTCACCAGATGAATTAGTATTTTCATCATCTAATTCAGCATCACATAGTGTCGGATCGAAAATAATAAACTTAAGTTCTTTATTCTTAAAAGAATTTCTTACAAAATTAAAATATCAATTTACTCCAGGATTTGAAAATAGAGAATTTTCAGACCAAATTAATGAAAGTTTGTTTATAAAGTATGCAAAAGATTTTTATGCAACAAGAGGAACTGAAAAATCTTTTGAAATTTTGTTCAATGCATTGTATGGGGAAGAAGTAAAGGTCGTTAAACCACAAGACTATCTCATTAAACCATCAGATGCTCAGTATTTTGTATCCAATGATTTGGTCGTTGAAAGTATTTCTGGAAATCCAGTTAATTTATATAAATCAACTTTAATTCAAGATGCAGTTTTGGGATATTCTAAGGCATATGCACCCATTGCTAAGGTTGAAAAAATTGATTCTAAAACTGGTAGAACTTATTATAAGTTAAGTTTTGATGGTGGATACAATAAAGATATTAGAGTTGAAGGATCTTTATATGGAAATTTTTCGGTTCATCCCAAAACAAAGTTAATTAACACTACATTTGCAGGATCAACAACACTAGACGTTGATTCAACAGTAGGTTTTCCAAATAGTGGGGAATTATACATTGTTTATAATAATGGTTTAACAGGGACTATAAAATACAAATCAAAAAATATAACTCAATTTTTTGATTGCGATCCGTTAGTTTATGATATTTTGGATCAATCCGAAATTGCATTAAACGTATATGCATACGGAACATCAAATTCAGATAGTAATGAAATCATTAGGGTAAGAATTACTTCAGTTTTAGATAAGGTCAATATTGACCCTAATACTTATTATGCCAGTGATAAAGATACTGCTATTATTAGTACTTTAGGAACATCCCCCAAAGATCCAGTTTATAAAAATTGGTTTTATAACATTGCAACAAATTATAATGTAAAGTCTATTAGTTTAATTGACAGTTCAAATGATACTTATTCAGTAACAACAAAAGAATCAAATTCTTTCCGCATTGGCGATATTATCACCATAGTAAATTCTTTTGGTGTTGAAAAAAATACTAATATTATTAATGTTTCATCTTCAAATTCTTTTTCTATTAAAGGGCAAGGTCCACTAAGTCTAACCGATAGTTATACCATAAGAAGAAATATTTCAAAGGTAAGCTCTTCAACATTTCCACAACTTTCTAAAGAAATCGCAAATGTACAGAATGTATATAAAGACGGGGAAAAAACATTAATTGCCTCTTCTTCATTGCCATTTTATAGCAATCAACCATTAAATGCAACTATAAAATCTATAACTTTTTCTGGTACTTTTATTGAAGGAGAAAGTACATTTAAAATATCTTCTGGTTTAGATCATGGATTTTACTCAGGTGACGCAGTTTATTACACTCCAGGGAATTCTACTTCTCCATTTAGCGAGGGTCTATATTTTATAAAGAGAATAGATCAAAATAACGTAAAATTTGCAAAAAGCAGATCTGACATTTACAATTCCAAATTCATAACCTTAAAAAGAGATTCTATAATTTCTTCCGACAATATTAGACCATATGAATTTAGATCAAAAACTTTAAAATCACAAAAACTTTTTAGGGAAATTAAACCCACAATAGATGATGGGGGAACTTATCCAATCGGAAATGAATCTGTTGGATTATTAATCAATGGAGTTGAATTGCAAAGTTACAAATCTAAAGATATTATCAATTATGGTTCGATAGATGAAATAGAAATAACTGCATCCGGATCAAATTATGATGTAATTAATCCACCATCAGTAGTTATTTCGGATTTAGTTGGAACAGGAGCTACTGGAAATTGTGCGGTTCTTGGATCATTACAAGAAATAAAAATTATTGATCCTGGATTTGATTATACAGAAATTCCATCTGTTAAAATTACTGGCGGCAATGGATATGGGGCAAATGCTTCGGTTTCAATGTCCAGAATTAATCATAAAATAGATTTCAATTCTGCTGCAAGTGCATCATTTGTAAATTTATCAAACTCTTCTGTGGGGTTTAGTACCTACCATAGATTTAGGAATGCAGAAAAGGTCATCTATGAAACAAATGGGCAGAGAGGAGTTGGCGGACTTTCTACAGATTCTGCATATTATATTTCTACAGTAGATTCCAAAACAATTAAATTCCATAGAACTTTTAATGAAGCAGTATCTGGAATTAACACTATTACATTATCTTCATTTGGACTGGGTGATCATACTATTAAATCGTATAATACAAAATTAGTAGTTGGTTCTATTAATGTAACTAATTCAGGGAGCGGATATAAAAATAATTTAGTAACTACTAATTCTAGTGGCATTAGTACCTCAAATGGGTATGTGACTATAAAGAATCATGGATTTAAGAGTGGTGAAATTGTAAAATATACAACTACAGGTACTTCAGTTGGGGGATTACAAAATAATTTAACTTATTTTATCACGGAGATTGATAAAGATACTTTTAGATTGTCTCAGGTAGGGATTGCATCGACACAACAAACATTTTTCTATGATACAAGACAATATATAAGTTTTACTTCATCTGGTTCTGGGGTACATAAGTTTAATTATCCAGAAATATCTGTTGAAATTGTAGGAAATATTGGAATTTCTTCGGTTTCTGATAATGATTTCAAGTGTAAAGTTTTACCAGTATTCAGAGGAAGTATTGAATCCGTTCATTTGTCCAGCAATGGATCAAATTATGGATCTTCGGAAATTTTAAACTACAGAAGAGACCCCAACATTAGTCTAGATGCTGGGTCTGGAGCCCAACTTTCACCAATTGTTTCAAATGGAAGAATTGTTGAAGTATTGGTTAAGAGTGGTGGTAGAAATTATTATGCTCCACCAGTAATACAAATTCTAGGTGAAGGAATTGCAGATTCTTTGACTCCCATTTTAGAAAATGGTCAAATAAAATCAATTAAAGTTATTAGTGGGGGTATTGGATATGTCCAAGGTTCCACCTTTATCAATGTAATTTCTCCCGGAGAAGGAGCAAAGTTTTTACCAAAAGTAAAGCAATGGACTGTCAATAACTTTTATAAAAATTTGGCAGTATTTACAAGTGATGATGGCATCATTGTTGATGGCGTTAATGATGATTATGAATTGCAATATAAGCACATTTATCCATCTAGAAAATTTAGAGAAAGCATCTATTCATTATCTGCTGATGGAAATGTTCTATATGGAAGTCCAGATCTTTTAAGAGTTAATAATACTGAAGTTTCCTCAGTAGACCATTCACCAATAATTGGTTGGGCTTATGATGGAAATCCAATTTATGGTCCATATGGATATTCAAAAAAAGATGGTGGCATCATAACTCAATTAAAATCAGGATATATCTCTAAAATTAAAGAAAATAGACCACCAACATCCGTCTTCCCATTGGGATTCTTTGTTGAAGATTTTGAATATAACCAAGTAAATGATGATACTGTTTTAGATGAACATAATGGAAGATTCTGCGTAACCCCAGATTTTCCTAATGGTGTTTATGCTTACTTCGCAACTTTTAATCTATCAACAGACACATCTGGCGTTTTCAATGGATACAAGGCACCGACCTTCCCGTATGTAATTGGAAATACTTATAAGTCAATACCAAATGAATTTAATTTCAACCCATCATCAAATCAAGATGCTATTAACTTAAATGAAACTAATTGGGTTAGAAATACTCTACCATATCATTTGAGACAGCAAAATTCATATAAGTACATTAACTTACCAAATGATTTAAATCAAACAGTAGATGTAAAATATGCATCTCCAGGATCTGTTGATTATATTGGAATTGTAACTGGAGGTTCTAATTATAAAGTTAATGATAATATTATTTTTGACGAAACAGGCACTCGTGGTTATGGATTAACTGCTAAAGTATCAAAATTAAAAGGTAAAGAAATAGATTCGATAAGTGTAGCCAGCACTTCAATCTATAACTGTGAAATTTATCCAGCGGATGATAAAGGATCTTATGTAATATTTGCGGAAAATCCGCATAATATCAATAATGGCGACTTAATTGTATTTTCGGGCATTAACACAGCATCATCAATCCTAAAAGGTGATTATACTTCTAAAATTGTAACTAATGTTCTTGCCTTTAACAATTCAACAGGTCTTGGAACTGTAGGATCAACTGGTATAGTAACATACATTCCAGTCTCTGGAAACTTAAATTACCCTAATATTAGAGAGAATGACATTCTTTCTATAGAAAATGAAAAAGTAAAGGTCTTAAATATTGACAAAAAATCATCCAGAATTCGGGTTTTGAGATCTATAGATGGAACTGTCGGAGCATCTCACACATTTACCAGTTCATTTACAGAAAATTCAAGAAAACTTTATATAAATGTTGGATATAAGACTTCTTATGAATTTAGGTATAATAAAGAAATTTATTTTGATCCCAAAGAAACTCTTGGAATTGGTACAGTTGGAATAGGATCGACTTTAGTATTTTCCAATCCAGGTGCTGGAGCGACCCAAATCTTTGTTCCTCTACAATCACTATATCTTCCAGATCACAAATTAGAGACTGGTGACGCACTAACATATTACACTAATGGAAATGGATCCATTGGTGTATCTACAGACGGATTAACTTCGTTTAATTTATCAGATCAGTCTACTTTATATGTTGCAAAATTATCTAATGACTTAATCGGAATCTCTACAGTAAAGGTTGGTTTGGGCACAACAGGAACATATGTTGGCATTGCGAGCACAACTAGGTCGTATGGGCCTTTATATTTGACCGGAATTGGTACAGGATCTTATCACAGTTTTAAAACAAACTATTATGGAATAACAGGTCAGATTTCAAAAAATGTAGTTACTGTATCCACAGCGCAAACTCATGGGTTGAGCAACAATGACAATGTTTATATTGAAGTCAACCCATCAATATCAACTACAATTACCGTCAGATATAATGATTATCACAGAAAATTACTCATAAATCCAACAAATTTCTCAAACTCTGATGTAAATATCACTAAAAATTCTATTTCAATTTTAAATCATGGATATTCTCTTGGACAAAAAGTAATTCACACTGCGAGCTCACCATCTGGTGGTTTACAGAATAATGGAATTTACTATATCGTCCCAATTACAAAAGATGAAATAAAATTATCGTCTTCATACTATAATGCAACTATACCAAATCCACAATTTGTAGATCTAACAAGTGCTTCAAATGGATCTCTATCTCTAGTAAATCCACCAATAAAAATTTACAGAGATTCTACAGTTACATTTGATCTATCACATTCATCTTTATCATATGTAGATTTTTCAAACATTTATTCTGCATTTTCTTTAGAATTCTACACAGATCAAAAATTTACACAAAGATTTGAAACCACTGAATCTAGAAGATCTTTTGATATTCAAAAGTATGGAAAAGTTGGAATAACTTCCGATGCAAAAGTGGTTTTAACTGTAAACAAGTATTTCCCACAAAAATTATATTATAAACTCACTCCGATCTTTGAAGGTACAATCCCCCAGGAAAAAGTAGAAATTAACATTGATTCTGACGTAATTTCAAATAATGAAATTCAATTCATTGCTAGTGGATATAACGGCGAGCAGAAAATAACTTCACTATCCAGCACATCATTTACTTATAATCTGAGAGATTTTCCAGAATCATCTTCATATAATTCGACTACATCAAAACTGGAGTACAGTACTGACTCAACTTCTGCATATGGATCAATTTTTGATGTTAAAATTTTGAGTAGGGGTAGAAATTATTATTCATTACCGTTTATTAGTGGGGTTAAATCTGGACTAGGAACTGGATCTATACTTGAATGTTTTAGTAAATCTATTGGTAATATTAAAAAAACAAAAGTAAATGATATTGGATTTGATTTTCCAACTGATTTTACTTTAAAACCAAATCTTTCTTTAGTTCAGGAAGTAAAAATTGAGCCATTCGCCTCTTTTGACTTTATTGGAATAACTTCTGTGGGTAGAGGATATACTTCTCCACCAAAATTAATTGTTCTAGATGGAAAAACTGGAAAACTTGTACCTGAAGTAGATCTGAGATACTCTTTAGGTGATGACAAAGTTACTATATTAAAAAATTCTTATGGTATTAATAACGTTAAACCAATAATAGTTCCTACACAAAATTCAAATGGTGTAGGAATTAGTTCTATTAAATACAATTCGACAACCAAAAATGTAACTGTAACTTTATCCGTTGGATTTAGTACAGCGGATACATTCCCATTCAAGGTCAATGATAGAGTTTATATTGAAAATATAAGCGTTGGAGTTGGATCTACTGGAAAAGGATTCAATTCCGAAAACTATAATTACAGATTTTTTACACTTACTTCTGTTCAAGAAAATAGAGGTGGTATTGGTATAGTAACTTATAGTTTAAGTGGGTTAGTAAACTCGGGAGAAATTGTAGGAAACTTTGATCCTGTTAATTCATCTGGAAGGATAATTCCAGAAAAGTTTTTACCAATTTACAACCCAGTTCTCAAGTCTAATGATTATTTGATTGGAGAAACAGTAACATCTAATTCTGGAACTGGTATTGTTGAGGAATGGAATCCAAAGACGCTTTATCTTTCAGTATCATCAAAAGATAAATTTAATTCAAATGAAATCATTTACGGCAAAACTTCCAAAACACAAGGATTAGCTTCTTCAATAACATCTTTCAATGGGTCTATCAATCTTTCTGCTTATACTAAGGTAGAAAAGGGTTGGGAAACTGAAACTGGAATTTTGAATAATGATCTGCAAAGAGTTCAAGATAGTTTGTATTATCAAAATTTCTCATATTCATTAAGATCGAAAGTAGATTATGACAAATGGGATGATGCAGTATCGACACTAAATCATACTTCGGGATTTAAAAAATTTGGTGACTATCAGTGCGAACCATCTGTTGCAGAAGTTAGTGCAAATAGTCTTAAAGTTGGCGTATCAACATCTATAGTTGATGTAAAGGCAGACTTAATTAGTGCCGTTGATTTAAATTGTGTTAATGATTTTGATATAGTTAGAGAAAATGTATTGAGATTAAATGGAAAAGTAGCATCAGATGCTATTACGTTCAAAAATAAAATTCTAACAGATTATTTTGAATCTGTCGGAAATCGTGTTCTGTCGATAGATGATTTTAGTTCTGAATTTAATAGTAATCCAAGACCAACTCGTTTCAGTGAAATTGATCGATTCTTACTAGCAGACTCCCGTGCTAGAAAATATATTACTTATGTTGAGGACAAGAGATATTATGATGAAAAGCAAATATTATTAGTGACATTACTTCATGACAATAACTATGGATATTTAAGTCAGTATGGAAGGGTAGAAACAACGTATGATTTAGGTTCTTTTGATCTTCAAATATCTGGAAATGAGGGTATTTTAGTGTATTATCCAAAAAAATACTCCGTGAATGATTTTAATATCACAACCTTATCATATAATATAAAAGATTCTGTTGCTGGAATAGGAAGCACAAGTATTGGAGATATTGCTGAGATTAGATCTAGCAATTCCTTTGTTTCGTCAGGATCAACTTCTATTATTTCAATTGGAACCACCTATAGATCACTAAAGGCTTTAGTGGAGATTTCAGATAATTCTGGAAAATATGAATTTAATGAATTTAATATCATTCACGATGGGTCAAATGTAGAATTCCTCGACTATGGGCAAATTACAACACATTCTTTTGATTCTTACTCAAGTAGTGGATTTGGAACTTTCTATCCATACATTTCTGGATCGAATTTAAAAGTTGATTTCATTCCTAATGTTGGTGTAGCGGCAACGATTAATACTATTCAAGTTGCAATTGCTGATTCTTCATCTGCAGGGATTACTACGATTTTCATGAAACATGCGTACCTTGAATCAAGATCAACTTCTATTGCATCAACAACTTCCCCATCATCTAATGTTATATCGGAGTATTTTAATGGATATGATTGTGCATATTTCATAGTTCAGGTCTCTGATATTACCAACAATAGACATCAATTGTCGGAAGTATTATCAGTTACAAATACAGGAGATGCATATTTTGCTGAATTTGCTAATTTAGAAACTTATTCTGGAATTGGCACTATTGGAATCGAAAGGACAGCAAATTCTACTCAATTAACATTTACTCCAATTGCGAATATTGATACTGTTGTTAATGTATATACAAACGCAATCATTCATATTGATGATGATAGAGATGTTGTAAGTTTTAATAACGCAACAATAGAAACGAATTCTGCTTTCTACTATGGAACAGATAGGGATGTAAAGAGATCCTTCAATCTAAATCATAAAAATAATCCAATATTCACAAGGAGTTTTAATGGAAGTAGTTCGTCTATTGTAAATGTTACAAATAATACTATAACAATACCAAACCATTTCTTTGTAACTGGTGAAAAAGTAATTTACACTCCTCCCGGTGTTGGTTCGACAATGGCACTCCAAATTACATCGACTGATTTTGGAGTTGGTATTGGAACTACGGATAGACTTCCATCAACAGTTTATATTGTAAAAGTTGACCAAAACACAATTAAATTATCAAAGAGTGCAGAAGATTCCCTCAAGATTGTCCCTAATGTTTTAGATTTTACTGGAGTTGTTGGTGTTGGCACATCACATTCATTTACTTCAACAAATCAAAATTCAAGAGTTGTTGTAGCTATTGATAATGTAATTCAATCACCTGTTGTTTCAAGTGCTCTAACTTCTTCACTATCAACAAGGCTATTTACCACCGAAGATGTTCTTTACCTAACTGGAATATCTTCATTCTTCGGTGGAGATTTGATCAAGATTGATGACGAAATTATGAGGATTGATTCTATCGGAATTGGAAGCACTAATGCGATTAGAGTACGTAGACCAGAATTAGGAACAGTTGTCTCTGGACATTCAACAGGATCTCTTGTTACAAAAATTTCTGGCAATTACAATATTGTGGATAATATAATTTATTTTGCAGATGCTCCTTATGGAAGACTGCCATTTAGTTCAACAACTAATCCACCAGACGAAAGAGACTGGTCCGGAATATCGACAAGTTCCTCTTTCCAAGGAAGAAGTTTTATAAGATCTGGAGAAACCGGAGGAGTAAATCACACATATTATAAAAATTATGTTTATGATAGTATTTCAGAGCAATTTAACGCGACAAAAAATTATTTTACACTCAAACAAAATAGTGCAAATGTTTCTGGAGTGTCCACTGAAAATGCTGTCATATTGATAAATGATATATTCCAAGAGCCAGGATTAACAAATAACTACACTTTATCAGAATCTACTGGCATCACTTCAATTACATTTGTTGGAGCAGCTAATTCTGCCCCATACGATGTCAACACATCTTCCGTTCCTCGTGGCGGAATAATTGTTTCTGTCGGATCTACAGAAGGATTTGGATATCAACCTTTAGTTTCTGCCGGTGGAACTGCTATTGTATCTACTGCGGGAACTATTCAGTCAATTAGTATTGGAAACAGTGGATCTGGATATAGATCGGGAATTTATACCTCAGGTGGAATTAGTTCAGTTCCCGTAAGAGTTGGGGTAATTACATCATCATTAGGAACTCCAAACATTCACTTCATAGGAACAGCAGCAGTAAGTAATGGAAGTATTGTGAGTATTGCAATCACTAATCCAGGATTTGGATATACTTCATCGAATCCACCCACAGTCTTTATTGATGCACCGCTGTCATATTCGGATATTCCTTTAGTTTATAGTTCTAGTTCTACTCCTGGGTTTGGAACAGAGGCAACTATAGATATAGTTGTTGGGCAGGGATCAAGTATAATTGATTTTGAAATCAAAAATCTTGGTTATGGATATGGGCAGGGTGAACTATTAACAGTTCCTGTTGGAAACATTGTTGGTATACCCACATTGTCATCATTCTCAGAGTTTCAAATCTCTATTCAAAAGACTTTTAATGATAAGTTTAATGGATGGTCTATTGGAGAACTTTTAGTATTGGATCAAATTGAAAGTTTATTTGACGGCGAAAGACTATCTTTCCCACTAAAATATCAAGGAAACTTAACTTCTATTGTTGCAGCAAAGGGATCTCTTATTAATATTCAGGACACCTTATTGGTTTTTGTAAATGATATTTTACAAGTTCCCGGTAAAGGATATGTCTTTGATGGAGGAAGTTCTATAGATTTCACAGAACCTCCTCAAATTGAAGATACTTGTAAGATTATTTTCTATAGAGGAAGTGGTTCTCTAGATGTCTTGTATAGGGATATTTTAGAAACTGTTAAGATTGGAGATGAATTGACAATTACTTATGATTCATCTCTTGGACAAACCCCAATTCTACTAGAAAATCCAAGAACAGTGACTTCCATCGAATCTACAGATTTTGTATTGACTAATCCATATTTTGGACCAGGAAATACTGACGATGCTACTTTAGAAAGACCAGTATCTTGGTGTAGACAAACTGAAGATAAGATTATCAATGAAAAAGAAGTTGGAAAAGATAGAATGTTATATGAGGCATCAATCTATCCATCAGCATATTTAATTCAGTCAGTTGGTGTTGGATCTACTACAGTTTATGTTGATAATTTGAGACCTTTCTTTGATGCAAAAACAGAAAATAACACCAATCTTTCTTTCCAAAATGAAGTAACTTTAATTTCTCAAGACACAATAGTTTCAGCGTCTGCTACTTGTATTGTATCATCGGCAGGAACAATTACTTCCGTTTCTATAACGTCCGGTGGATATGGATATATTAATTCACCTAATGTAGTTTTTGAGAATCCAGTTGGACTAGGAACAACACAAAGAGCTTCTGGAATTGCAACTGTATTTTCTGGTATTGTAACCTCCATTACAGTATCCTACCCAGGAACTGGATATACCTCTACAAATCCACCAAATGTTCTTATAGAATCACCATCTTTAATTTCAGAAATTAACCCTGTTGATAGTTATGCCGGAGATTCTGGAGTAGTGGTTGGATTTGGTTTAACTAATATCTCTTCGATTGATAAAGTTATTTTTGACTTGCACATTCCATTCGATTCTTATTTGAGGGATTCTTCTTTAGTTGGATCAGCAGTTACTTTAAGTTCCTTAAATTCTGGAGACTACTTCATAGTTTATAATTCCAATGTTGGTGTCGGAACTACTAATCTAACTTCCAAAGATACTAATAACGTGACTATTGGAATAGCGACACAATTTTATGATTGCGTTTATCAAGTTGATACTGTTTCTGATGTTCAGACAAATATTATTGGTATAGGATCTACTGTAGTAAGAAGGATACACGCTAGGGTAAGTGGTTTCTCGACGTATATTGGAATTACAACATCCAATTTCATTGGAAACTTTAGTTGGGGTAAAATTAATCTGAAATACAGAACTGAAAATAACCAATTCTCTTTCTATGGGAATAATGGTGTGACTGGAATTACAACTTCTGGACTTGTGAATAGGACTTCATCATTAAAATATACAAACTATATTGTTTAAAATTGTTTTCAAAAGTTCCTATAAATAGATAAAAAACTCTGTAAAATGGCAGCAATTATAACTGATCAAATTAGAATATTAAATGCGAAAAATTTTGTTGCGGGAGTAACTACTTCGGTAAACTCATATTATTCTTTTGTTGGACTACCAAATCCATCAGAGGTGCAAACTGATTGGGATAATAATCCCCCAGCACCAAAGGATAGTTTTAATGAAGAGAATAACTATTGGGACACTATGATTGCATTAAAGAAGATCAATTCTTCTGACGCAAGGCAGGTTGTTAGAAAAAGAGTTTGGTCTTCTGGAACTACTTATGACATGTATCGTCATGATTATAGCAGATCTAACACTGCTAAAGTTTCTGGGGCAACCAACTTGTACGCTGCTTCTTATTATGTATTAAACAGCGATTACCGTGTTTATATTTGCCTTCAAAATGGAACAGATCCAGATAATCCAAATGGAAGACCATCACTAGATGAACCAACATTTACCGATTTAGAACCAAGATCCGCAGGTTCTTCTGGTGATGGATATATTTGGAAATATCTTTTTACAATCAAACCAAGTGAGATTGTAAAATTTGAGTCAACAGATTTTATGCCTGTCCCCTCAAAATGGGAAACAGATCCTGAAAATTCTGCCGTTAGAGACAATGCAATTGATGGATCAATAAAAATTGTTACTATTACTAATAGGGGTGTTGGATTAGGAACTGCAAATAGAACTTATACGGGAGTTCCTATTAGAGGTGATGGTATTGGTGCTCAATGTACTATTGTCATCAATAATGACCAAAAAGTAGACTCTATAGTAGTTTCCAGTCAGGGATCCGGTTATACTTACGGAAACGTAGATTTAGTTGCTGGTGGAGTTCCTCTTGGATCATCTAGACCAACTTTTGATGTTATTATCCCACCAAAGGGTGGGCATGGATATGACATTTATAGAGAGTTAGGAGCATATAATGTTCTACTCTATTCGAGAATTGAGAATGATGTTGAAAATCCAGATTTTATAACAGGAAATCAAATTGCAAGAGTTGGAATTGTTGAGAATCCTCTTGCATCATCTGGGCAGGTTTTAAATCTAGATAAAGCAAGTGCAACTAATGCGTTGAGACTATCTGGTATTGGATTTAGTTCTGCAGTTTTCACTCCAGATGCAACTATCACCCAAACTGTTGGAACTGGAGTTACTGCAGTAGGTAGAGTAATTAGTTATGACCAAACCACAGGAGTTTTGAAATACTGGCAAGATAGAACTCTCGTTGGATTTAATACTGTTGGTACAGCTCAGACAAATCCAACGTATGGATTTGATCTAACTGAATTTACTAGTTCCCCAACAGGAACTGGTAGTTTAATTATTTCTGGAGGAAGCGTAAATCTTTCCATTAGCACATCCTTTACTGGTGTATCTACTGTAATAAATAATAGAACCTACTACCTTGGACAAAGTTTTACGAATGGTTTAGCGGGTCCTGAAGTGAAAAAATATTCGGGAAACATAATTTATGTTGACAATAGACCATCAAT